>Ga0208010_1000549_pt1 | contig 13274 bp, 21 predicted proteins | sample 2_EtaG_FD_184074 | JGI IMG/M metagenome (GOLD analysis project Ga0208010, IMG submission 184074) | Marine viral communities from the Subarctic Pacific Ocean - 2_ETSP_OMZ_AT15125 metaG (SPAdes) (version 2) | ecosystem: Environmental > Aquatic > Marine > Oceanic | place: Pacific Ocean | collected... | reverse complement strand
TTCTCAAACGCTTTTTTGGCCATGATGGATGCAATAAGACTTAGCAGCCCTGCATTACCTTCTATGCCTTTTCCTCCTGTTAATCCCTTTAGAAGACCCTGGCCGATGCCCAGGATTCCTCCCCCTTCCTGTGTTACTCCTTTATGCGGATCTACTTTCTGGGTTTGTCCAAGAATACCGGTTCCGAACTTCTTTATCCATTCTCCAAATCCGCCGCCAGCGCCAGCGCCGCCAGTTTTACCCATAAGAGCGGGTGCGCCAAATAGTGTTGCCGCAATCATTAACGCTTCGGGATTGTTCTCGAAAATATCCTTTGCACCGCTACCGACGTCTTTAACCAGTTTTCGTATTCGTCTAAAAAGTCCCATATGTTGGCATAATCTCCTTAATTGCAATTTATGTGATTGTTATTGGCAAGAAGGCTACGCTTGAAATTTTAGCCAATTTTATTCTATATTTATAGTCAAATTCTTGGTATATGACAACAGGTAAATATGCCAAAGAAAGTTAAGACAGAATCAATACCGCTCTTCAATCATAAATTTGAAGCAATCAGACCGTTCGGCCCTACTGTCATCAGAGGAACAGTTCCTATGGATCTTATTCATTTATTGGATAAGAAGGCGACAAAAATGCTGGGAAGCGAACAGCTTTCCAAAGAATTTAATCACGCACCTAATCTGGCGGGCAATGTTAAAAAAGAAGTGCGCTTTCCTCCATCGTGGATGAGCACTGAAGAATTCAAGCCTGTGGTTGATTACATAGGAGAAATGGTAAAGGCTTACATCTCCATTCCCCCTGCAAATGAAACCATCAGTCCTGCGTTTGTAGGGAAGCTCGTCATTCAATCAATGTGGATCGTGAGCCAATGGGCGGGAGACTTTAATCCTATGCACATTCACGAAGGACAACTGTCAGGAGTCTTTTATCTGCGCATTCCACCTGGACTGGAACATGAATACAAGGAAGAGGATCATTATCCAACTGTAGGTGACATAGCTTTTTTTCACGGTCAAGCGGCGACGTTCAGCGGTCATAAGCTGCAGTACACTCCTAAAGTGGGTGATGTATTCTTATTTCCTAATTGGCTTTCACACGTCGTCTATCCTTTTAGAACCAAGGGACAGGAAAGAAGATCAGTTGCTTTCAATCTTGAACTGATTAAAAAGCCAGGTACTGAAGCCGGAAACGCTGAAACATTACGTAACAAAGAATTTTATAAGCAAACGTGAAAAAAGTATCCCTTCCTAAGAAAGTAAATGCAGGCCCTTTTGAAGTGGAGCTTATTCTTCTTCCTCACGAAGTAGCCTATGAGTCATCAGACTACCAGGGAACTTTCGTTAGTAAACCTCCCTTAAAAATTTATCTGGACGACGAGATAATTAATCTAGGAGGAAGAGATGCCATTAACGTGGTGATGCATGAAATGTTGCATGTGGGTTACTATCAATATCATCTCAAGGATAAAGAAGAGGAAACTCTGGTGAACTCTGTGGCTAATTTTTTAACGGAAATACTAACGCGATCAGAATTAAAAGAGTGGTTGATTGATAATATGAAGAAATGAAAGATGAAATTCTTAAAACTAAATCAGATGACAATACGACTCTTCCTCCCATAAGAGTATTCGTTGCCACTCCTTGTTACGGAGGAATGCTGACAACTAATTATTTTGAAAGTTGCATGGGATTGATGGCTGAGTGCATACAAAAACGAATAGGATTACAGTTTGCCACCATTGGAAATGAATCACTGGTGACCAGGGCACGTAATACGCTGGTTCAATTGTTTATGGACGATGAGAAAGAATATACGCATTTAATGTTCATTGACGCGGATATTGGTTTTGAGCCTAAAACAATCTTTCGAATGCTGGATATGGATAAGGAAGTGGTGGCCTCTATTTATCCTCGCAAAGCCATTGACTGGCGCAAGGTAAAAAAGAAAATGGAAGAAAGACCTGATATCTCTCCTGAGGAGTTGCACGCTTTTTCTTTACAATATAACTTAAATGTCAAAAATCCTGAGCATATTGAGATGCAAAGGGGATTTATTGAAGTGATGGACGCTCCAACGGGATTTATGCTCATTAAAAGAAATGTGTTTAATAAAATGAAAATGGCCTATCCTGATCTTAAGTTTTCCAATGATCAACACCTGGGACAGCCTCACGAAGACAAATTTAAAGGTCACGACACATCTGACTGGAACTACGCCTTTTTCGACACGATGATTGATCCAGATTCAAAAAGATACTTGTCAGAGGACTATGCATTCTGTAGATTATGGCAGAAGATTGGGGGTACTGTTTACGCGGACATAATGAGTGGATTAACGCATTATGGAACCTACGCCTTTAGAGGAAATGTAGGCACTCAATTCTTGCCACGGACGAGGAAGTAATTTATTATATAATCTTATGGAACTGACCGATTTAAAATTTCAACCAGGAATAGATAAACAGGACTCACCTTACGCGGCGGGAGACGACCGGCGCTACATTGATTCTGATTTTGTGCGTTTTCACTACGGAAAACCAGAAAGATGGAACGGATGGGGTTATCTTCCCAATCCCAATACAACAGTGGTGGGCGTGGTCCGCGATACGCATGCCTGGATCAGTCTGGACGGAACAAGACATCTCGCCTTGGGAACCGACAGGAAACTCTATGTTTTTGTTGGAGGAATATTCAATGATATCACTCCCATACGATCAGGACCAGACTCATTGACTAATCCTTTCACAACCAACGGCACGACAACTGTTTCCGTAGCGGATACGGCGCACGACGCTGCAGCTGGAGATTTTGTGACCTTTGATTCATTCTCCGCCATTGACGGCTTGGATATGAACAATGAATTTGAGATTACCACCATCACGGATTCAGATAACTATACCGTCACTCATACGAGTACGGCCTCTGGATCCACGGCAGGCGGGGGAGGAACAGGAAACGCCAATTATCAGCTCTCCATTGGAGAAGCGACATCCACTTTTGGATATGGATGGGGCACATCCACATGGGGGGCAAGTACATGGGGAACGGCTCGTTCATCATCAAGCGTGGTGATTTATGCAAGAAACTGGTCACTTGATAACTTCGGCGAAGATTTGATCGCAACAGTCATTAACGGTGGAACTTATAAATGGGATCTTTCAGGCGGTGTCTCTAACAGGGCGGCAATCGTTACAAACGCTCCTACAACCTCACGGTTCAGTCTAGTGTCCGCTGATACAAGACATTTGTTTTGTTTAGGGACAGAGACAACGATTGGAAACACAGCCACGCAGGATGATTTATTTTTTAGATGGTCGGACAGGGAAGATTTGACGGACTGGACTCCCGTGGCGACGAATGAAGCGGGATCTCTTCGTATTGCGGATGGATCGCGTATTATAGGCGCGGTTAAATCAACAGGACAAATACTTGTGTGGACGGATAAATCCTTGCACGGTATTCAATTTGTTGGAACTCCTTATACTTTCGGACAACGTCAATTAGGGGCTAACTGCGGATTAATCGCTCAGCATGCCTGCATAGATGTAAACGGTAAAGCCTACTGGATGGGAGAGAATTCCTTTTACATGTATGATGGTGTGGTTAAAAAAATGCCGTGTTCCGTACAGGATTTTGTGTTTGATGACATTAGTTTCACTAATAGAAATGACATTGCATGCGGACTGAACAGCGAGTTCAATGAAATTATTTGGTACTATGCCACTGCTAGTGCTACGCAAATTGACAGAGGAGTGGTCTATAATTATCTGGAAAATACCTGGTATACTATTACTTTAGATCGTACTAGTTGGTTAGCCGCAGAAATATATGAACAGCCTATCGCCACTCAATATAGTACGACTTTAACGGCTAATTCTGCCACTATCCTGGGACTGACGGCGGGAGCCTCCTATGTCTACGAACACGAGAAAGGAAACAATCAAGCGGACGGCACGGCGATCAGCGCAAGCCTGACTTCAGGATCCATTGAAATCGCCTCGGGAGACAATCTCATGTCCGTCAGTAAATTCGTTCCTGACTTCACTAATCTGACAAACAATGTTGCTGTCACCTTGACTTTGGAGCAATACCCACAGTCAGCAGCTAATGTAACAACAACAGGAAACGTGACATCTTCAACGCAGAAAATTGACATACGAGGAAGAGGACGATCCGTGAACCTCGCTTTTGTATCCAATACTGTGGATGACACGAACTGGAGACTAGGTTCCATGAAGCTGCAACTAAGACCAGACGGGAGAAGATAATGGCTAAACTTACAATCACACGGTTACCCAATGCAACATCTGAATATTCCGCAGCTCAGTTTGATCAAATGATTCGTCTCCTGGAGCAGATTATTCTTTTGCTTAATACTTCGTATGCACGAGACATAGAAGAACAAGGCAGTGGAAGGAGCTGGTTCCTTGGCTGATACCTTTAAAAACGCCGGTGTTGATTTAACAACAACAGATCCAACAACAATTTACACTGTTCCAACGGCAGCTCCAGGGGCTTTACCCCCTGTTTTTCCAACCACGGCTGTAATTAAATCCATCATCATATGCAATGATTCTGGAAATACGACAGAGTATACCATAGAATGGACGGACAGCAGCGCTTCGGCGACTTATAAAATTACCAACACTAAGACTATTACCACCGACACGACCTATGAAGTTCTGTCACAGCCTCTGGTTCTGGAGGAATCGGACTTGATTAAAATAACGGCGAACGCGGCCAATGAGCTTCACATCACAATGAGCTTTTTAGAAACAACAAAAGGAGCACTCTAGTGGAAATTAATAATTCAAAAGAGGATAGAATTATGTTAAGTTTCAACGCTGAAATACAAAGGAAATTAAATTAAATGGCTAAAATAGTAGAACCGGCAGAACTTTTAGGACACATGGATACATTGGATGGACGAAGAATTCCACACTATAAATGTAAAAGTGAAACCACCCTTACCAATACAGTAACAGGGGAGGAATACGACTCCGAAGATGCAATGAAAACCGATGTTGATAATCCTGCCACAGCAACAAAAGATGAACACATCAGACGTGATGTTAGAATATTCGCGCCATCACTGGCGGACATGCTGGGGGAAGTTCCTAAAGATTAGGCGCTGCAGGCTTCGCATTCGGCCTCGGCCTCATTACCACCTACACTGAAACTTATATCCTTATTTTCAGGAGAATTCTCACACCCGCATCCGTTCTTGTGATCTTTTAATTCTTTCTGTAGTCTTACATTATCTCTCTCAACCGCCATTAATCGTTCGTGATACCGTCCTGTTTTATCGGCAAGGACAGCGATAGCCTTCAATACCTCTTGATTTTCCATTTTTTTCTCCTGATTTAAATTTTGGGGTGAGAACTAATTTAAACACATCATTGATTTAAATCAAGATGATTAATGTCAAATTGTGATAATAGTTCTCTTGACAAAGAAAATATGGTATGAAAGGGACAGAAAAAAGGAATGAGAATGAAGTATGATCAATTACTTATTTTTGGTAAAATTATTGGCAAATATAAAATTCCCTTAGATGTTATTGACGACTTGAACGTAAGATATGAAAAAGCAAAGAGTCATTTATCTTCCTATAGTCCTCGTTTAGCGGGGCGCCTGAACTCGGAATTGGATTTAATGGGCATAATTTCAGATGCTAAAGGATTTAAAAAAATAACGGAATGTATGGATGATTATATGAAGACAGGTGTTTACTATGAATTATTTCCGGCAGGATATCATACCTTAGAAATTATTGGATGTTGGATGAATGATATGATGGCAGGAGAATATAATCCTATTCACACGCATCATGACGGCCACGGCTGGTCTGGTGTCTTATTTTTAAAAATTCCTAAATTTATTAACGACGCACGTGATCCGCATAAATTTAAAGATGGGCAATTAGCCTTCGTTAATGTAGATGGCACGAGCTCTTATTATATAATTCCGAAAGTAGGGGATTTTTATCTCTTTAATGCAAATCATATGCATTGTGTTAATCCCTTTAAAACAGAAAAACCTGATGAGATTAGACGTTCTATGGCTTTCAATTTTATCATCAAGGAACCCCAGAATGATAAACAAACATAATTTATTCACCCAAAAATGCTGGTCCTTCACACTTCCTCGTCATGAGGAATATAAACGCTTAATAAATCAAATTATTCTTGCGGATAAAACGGATCCTAATTTTAATGTAGAATCAAAAGAACAAACAAATGTTTATGCTTGGAAAAGTGATTGGCGTTCTCATCTTCATTTTCCTGTGTTAGGAGATCTATGCAAGGAAATAAAACCTTTTTTCTCTCAAATAATTAAAGAGGAAAAAATAAAAAATACCTCCGAAATAGAGGTGGATGACTGTTGGATAAATAAATATAAAAAAAATGATTTTGCTGTTCCTCATCAACATCCACCTGGATGCTGGACTGCTATTTATTTTATGAAAATTCCTAAAGACAGTAAAGCTGTATTTCGAGTCCATAATCCTTTAGGCGTTACTTATAACAGTGAGCTCTCCGAAAACTTTGCCATTCGCGAGATAAATGTTAAGGAGGGCTCTGTATTAATGATGTCAGGAGCGATACGACATGAAGTTACCCCTAATACGAGTGAAGAAGAAAGAGTGACGGTTCCTATGAATTTTAGAATGTTTAATGCGTTTCCTTCCAAAAATGATAATGTTTAATAAAAAAATTAAATTTTGTCCAATTGATCAAGAGATGGGAAAAGTATGGCCTCACCCAAAACCAGCAAATCATTTTGTGCCTGAAGAATATAAAAAACTAGAGAGACATAAGCGTGGGGATTTACAAGCCCCCACAGTTAAAACATGTATGCCTTTTCTTGATGCAATGACCGCGGGGTATATCATACCCTTCGACCAAGACTATGTAATTGATCCCACAGAAAAAGAATTCTCGGTTACTCCCGCGAATAGAGAACAAGAGGATATTGGCTATCATGATAAGGTTCAAGTGCCAAAAAAATGGCATAATAAAACTGGAGAGTACGCCGGTAAGTTTATTAATAAATGGCTCATCTCAACCCCTCCTGGATACAGTTGCTTGTTCACCCAACCAATGAACAGGTTCGGAGAAGACCGTTTTCTCCTTATCAACGGGATGGTGGACACGGACACTTATATCAATACCATTAATTTTCCTTTCATTCTTATCAAGCGTGATAAGCAGTTTCTCATCAAAAAAGGAGATCCTATGGTTCAGGTCTTTCCCTTTAAAAGGGAATCGTGGAAAATGTCATCGGAGTTTTATTTTGAAAAAAAACATCAGGCTACAATAAATCTGTTAAATAGTGAGTTTATTGATAGATACAAAAAAATGTTCTGGCACAAGAAGAGCTTTAAATGATACGGATACAGGATTATGTAAAATGCTATGATAACATCTTGGATCTTGAAATATGTAAGAAGATAATCAAGGAGGACACTCATGATTTTGAAAAGGCTGCTACTAGAGACGGGACAATAAGTTCCTATCGAAAATGTCATCTGAAGAGAGTTGATGATAAGTTTGACTCCCTTATTTATAAAACATACGGTAATATTTTAGGACTCTATATAAAAGAGTTTAAAAATTTTGAAACAGGATTAACTTGTGAAGACACTGGATACACACATCTATTATATAAAGGAGAGGAGAACGGCGAATATAAAGAACACGTAGACCACTATGACTTGCATCCTCGCGTATTAACTTGCTCCATTATATTAAATGATGATTATGAGGGGGGAGATTTTTCTTTTTTCAACGGAGAACATATTATTCCCAAAAAAACAGCTTCTTGCATTGTTTTCCCCAGTAACTTCTGTTTTCCTCATTCAGTAACTCGGGTTACTAAAGGGGATCGTCATGCTATCCTAACCTGGTTTCATTGATGAAACCTTATCCAGTACTGACACATAGTTTCGTTAACTATCTTATTAAAAAAGATTTGAGTGATAAAGTTTTACTTGAGCTCGGCTCTGGAAAATCAACTATTTTTTGGGCAGATTATTTTAAAAAAGTATATAGTTATGAAAGTGATTCTAACTATCTACAAAAATTAAAAAATGAATATGAGATGCCTAAAAATGTTCAATTTTTTAATGTAAAGGATAAATCAATTTTAGAAGAATTAAATTTTTTATCACATATTAAAAACAGTGATTACATTATTATTGATAACTTTAAGACTCCTATTACAAGATTTGAATATGCTCATTGCATAATAGTAAACAAAAGAGAAGATAGCCAAATAATTCTTGATAACGGAACATGGAATACAGAATGTTATACATTCTTACAAAACAACTTTTTTGTCGAGATTTTCCTGGTGCAAACTGTATGGAACAAATAACAGTTACTTCTTTATTTTTTGAAAGAAAGGCAAAAAAATATTTTTATGGATAAGTTATCAAAAAAAATAGAGGAATTAATCATAAAGAAAGTTAGTGTATATATTACTTCTCTGGAAAATATGCATTTGTTGGAAACAGTGTATGCTTATATTGAGAACAATAAAGATAAGTTCACCGAGAGGACATGGGACTGCAATATTAAAACTTCGGCAGCGATGTATAAAAATATTCTCTACGATGTAGAAGAGTTTAATTATTTAACCATGAACTTGGAAAAGATTATTAAAAATTTTTTATATAAAACCTCGGGAAAATACGCCCCTTTCATGATTTTTAATTCGTGGATAAATATTCTAGGGGAACACGGTTATCAAGAGCCCCATTGTCATGGAAACTGTGGATGTGGTGTCCTATATTTAACAGAAAATAATTCTGCAATTGAATTTATTGTTTTTCCAGAAGATTTACGAAAAAAAATAATTCCTAAAAAAGGTGATGTCATATTATTCGACGGAGGTACTCATCATCGAGTTGTAGAATCAAAAAAAGAAAGAATCTCATTAGCTTTTAATTTTAAGGTAGAATAAAAGTGACACATACAATTATTAAAGAAGTAATATCACGAGAACTGGCTGAGTTTATATATCAGTATTTTTTAAATAAAAGAAAAGTCGCGAAACATTTACTTGATACTAAATACATTCCTCACTTCACAGAGTCATGGGGTACATGGGGCGATGAGCAAGTGCCTGGAACTTATTTCCATTATGGGGATATAGTAATGGATACATTACTTGAAAAAGTAAAACCATTAGTAGAAAAGGAAACATCATTAAAATTAAATGAAACATATTCCTATGCCCGTATTTATAAAAAAGGGGATGTATTACCTCGTCATAAGGATAGATATTCTTGTGAAATATCCGCTTCAGTAAATCTGGGGGGTGATGAATGGCCTCTCTACTTAGAACCCTCTGGAGAAATTAATAAAGAAGGTATTCAAATAATAATGCACCCTGGTGATATGTTAATATATAGAGGTTGTGATTTAGAACATTGGCGCGAAGCTTTTGAAGGAGAAAACTATGGACAAGTATTTTTACACTACAATGACGCCTCACAGAAAGACGCTGAAAAAAATAAATATGATACAAGACCATTTTTAGGATTGCCAGTGGAATTTAAAGGTAAACATTAATGAGAGAGAAAACTATGGGAGGAAAAATTTTTGTTCAAGATGATTTCTTTGACCTCGCGACTCTTCAAAAAATTCAAAAAGTGGCTGTGTCCCTAGAATACAAGACGAGAGAAGGCGCGCAAGAAGATATTCATAATGAAAAACACACTAAACGCTATTATCTTGAACATCCTGTCCCTATTGAAAGCGAAGTTGCCCAAGAGGTTAGAAGACTTGTAAAAAAATATTTTTTAGAGAGGTGGATACCTATAATGAGAAAAAACCGCATGAAACTAGTTATTTTTTAGCTAAGCCTATCCCAGCTACTCCCCATATAGACGCACGTTATCCTGGATCAGAGATATACCATAATTGCTTGATTTATATAAAAGGAGAATTTTTATTAAATAACGGAACAGGTTTTTATGAAAATATTAATGAAAAGCTACACCTCAATACTCATGTTGGCTTTAAAGAAAACAGGGCTATTTTTTTTAATGGAAATATTTTCCATGCTTCCTTGCAGTGGGCAGATAAAAAAAGTTCTTTTAGATATTGTATGGCTAATTTTTTTTGTTTAAAGCCAGTATGAGTGTTAAGGTATAGTGATTATAGCTCGTAAACATTTCTTGCCTATACTTCTTATTGATGAAGTGATGCACTATGTGCAAAATAATGTTAATAGTCCTAAATGGTCTACAAACCTCGGATGGCGAAAAACTATTGTTGAACAAGGGGCGCAAGTATCCGTCTTACCCTTAGATAATTTTAAAGCCGTTGTTAAAAAAGAATATGTTAAATTAAATAATGACTACCGAGACTTTGACCTTGGAGTTAGTTTTTATGTATGGCAACGCGGGAGTCATATTCCTTGGCACAACGATGGAACTCATTCAATAGGAAGTACTATCTACTTAAATAAATACTGGGACAGTAATAATGGGGGTTTATTCTTATGGAAAGATACAAAAGATAATTGCATTAAGGCGGAAATTCCAGAATTTAATAAAATGGTATTAAATGATGATCATACACAACACGCCGTTTCCGTGATCGCTCCCTTTTCTCCAGATCTTCGTTTAACTCTTCAGGTGTGGTTGGATGCTTAACTATAATGAGGATCGTAATCTGCCCATGTTTTACCCTCAGCATTAGTAGTTCCATTAGCTATATCATCTGTCTGCGCTGTTTGAAAAGCAGCTTGAGCGGTTTCAATTTGTCCTTTTCTTGTTTCAACCCACGTAAGAAGATCAGCTATGGTTGTTGATCCCACAGCATCAGAAGTGGCGTTCAGGTCTGTATTACCCGTCATAGCGTCCGTTGAAGCGTCTTTGTTTTGAATTTCATTCTGTCCGGTTAAACTATTCCAAATGACACAATGAACTGTATTCGGAAGAGAAGGCATTGCATTCCCTTTGTCCGCCCACTCAATATGGTATGTATCATCCATCTTAATAAAGTCGTTGTTTCCAATTACAATCTGTGTCGCCATAATTTTTCCTAATGTTTTATAATATAATTAACCACCACGTAAGGTGAAAAAGCATTATTTCCACTCGCCGTAACTGATCCGCCCAAGGCAGTCGTTATATTTCCCGTCAAGGTTCCAGAGAGGGTATGAGCATGATTGTGTCCCGTTCCTGATCCCGCTGATCCTGAAGCTTTTGGGGAAGTAGCTAATAACCGCGGATGAGGGCCTCCTTGAAGTCCAACAGCAGTATTATAGTCACCAGGTGTGTGTGTATGGCTAGCCAATTGAGCCGTAGTTAAGGAAGTATTAGATATAGATCCCGTCACTGTCACGGCTTGGTTGCTTGTATTTGTTGCCGACTGGTTGTTCGTCACGGCCACCGTCACGGTGTTCGCGCCTCCCGTTCCGGCTAAGTTATAAGTATTACCGTCATATCCTTGAGGCATCTTGCCCTGAAGATCAGGGACATTGAAAGTCGTGGAACTGTCACCAGCTCCGTAAGTAGTAGAAATGATGGCGAAGAGATCAGCGTAAGTGGTTCTTGAAACAGCGGTGCCGTCGCATAGTAAATACCCAACAGGTGCTGTTGATTTGCCCCAAGGCTTGATAACCCCTACTTCACTTCTGTTTGTAAAATCCTGTAAATTAGTCATTATACTTTAATCTCCATCCGTATGTCGCATTACTATATACCAAAGAAATAGCTGCACTGTCAGTAGAAATTGTCATATTCGCCGCAGATCCCTGGATAGGTTCTGAATTTCTATCGATAGTGATGTTATTCGTAGCCGCGTTTCCTAGATCAATAATCTTACACTGATCCCCAATGCTTGGAGAAAGAGGAAGAGTATATGTTATAGTTCCCGCATTGGTGTTGGCAAAAGCGTTTTGCCCTGCTGTTAAAGTAGTTCCATCCGCCACTAAACTCCATGTTTCATCAAGACCGGCCAGGGATAGAATGTCGTACCAGTTAGTTCCATCCGTTGAAACGAGACGATACTTTCCGTTGGTAATGGTAAGTGTGTTTCCTCCCGCCCCCAATCTTGCTGAGATGTCGGCGCCACCACCGATATTGTTATAAATTCCGTAAGTTTTTTGTGTTGCTGGGAATTGAACAGTATGAGTCGTGGAAACGGTTCCTGTAAAAATTAATTGATTTTGTCTTGCCTGGTTATTGGCTGCGGTATCCGGTCCGTCGGCATTCGTCAAAGTGGTGGACGTTCCTGTTGTAATGGCGGGAACGGCGTAAACGCCCGCGATTGCGAATTCAAAAACCTGGGAAAAATTGTTATTGGTAATGGTTCCCCATGTACCTGAATTTTCCCCTGTTACTTGTAGTTCCGTCCTAAGACCCGTCGAATACGTTACCATTTAATCTCCTAATAACTTTTTTAATGATTTTATGCAGCCTTGTCAACTTCTACCCAAACGGCTGTTTGCGAGTCATCCACTTCATTCCAGAAGGTTCCTCGTAATGTTCCTGTACTAATAGTAGCAGAATTCCCCGTTGCTGTAAAGTCTACATCTGTCCTAATATTCAAGGTTCCTATGGAAGCTGTAACGGACACGTTCGGTGCAAGATAACTTGTTTCCTGACCGGCATCGCCAATATAGCTTGTTAATCCATTTCCCGTAACCGTGATGTCAAAATCCGCCGTTGCCGTTGCATCCCCTGCTGATGAAGTTAAGTCATTTCCATCGGCATCCACATCGGCGTTACCGGTGGCTGTTTCATCCCCTAGAGAGGAAGTCAGTCCCGCCGCTGTCAGCGTAACATTACAGTCTCCCGTGAGAGTGGATGATCCCAAGGATCCTGTTAATATTGTTCCTGTTGGGTAGACGCCTGGACTGATGGCTATCGCTACATCACCAGTAGTTGCATCAAGCTCTGGTTCTGCAACCGCAACAATGCTTATTGTTGCATCAGCCGTAATTGAGTATGTTCCAATACTTGTTGCTGCCTGAACACCTGAAGGAAAGACTAAAGCGAGTAAATCTCCTACGGTAGTTGTTGCGCTTTGTCCTGTTACTGTAATATTAACATCGGCACTCGCAACAGCGTCACCAGTACTTGTTGTCGCACTAGTTCCCGTTAAAGCGTATGAGGTTGTTAAAGTCCCCCAAAGATTATCACCCCATCCAATCTCAGTTCCTGTGGCTTGGTTATAGCCTCGACCCCATCCTTGTTGGACGGCAGTGTGTACGCTTTCTTCCCCCAAAGAGGAAGTAAGACCGGCAGCCGTAGGG
>Ga0208010_1000539_pt1 | contig 13473 bp, 3 predicted proteins | sample 2_EtaG_FD_184074 | JGI IMG/M metagenome (GOLD analysis project Ga0208010, IMG submission 184074) | Marine viral communities from the Subarctic Pacific Ocean - 2_ETSP_OMZ_AT15125 metaG (SPAdes) (version 2) | ecosystem: Environmental > Aquatic > Marine > Oceanic | place: Pacific Ocean | collected... | reverse complement strand
TATACGGATTATAACTTAGATTATCGCCCCAAATCTAGATTACAATTGCTATATTCTGTATCTGCAGATCTTATTGATAGCTTGGCAAACGCAGAAGCACCCGAAACTGATGATGATGATGGTGACACCGAAGACATTGTGGTGTATTATAAAGCACATGAATTAAGCCGCATGTTGCTGATGGTGAGAAAAACCCTTGCTCTATATTCTCGTTATTTAAAAGTCTACAGAAAGATTGAAGCAAAAAACATTTACAGAACTGACCCAGAAATTCCTTTTAATCTAGCAGATTATGGCGATTTTGGATTTAAACCACGCAGTTCGTTGATGGGATCACTATTGCCTTATTTAGAAGGGTTCTTAAATACCAAGGGATATAAGATCCCATATACAGCGGATTCCACACCTTGGAGTTTAAAAGGTAATTTTACACCTAAAGAAAAAGTCGGCGCCCTTGAATTTACGTTTACAAACGAATATGTCTTAAAGAAGATGAAAGTATATACCGAGACATGTCCCCAACAACCAGTGGAATTTAAGAACTTGTCTGCCTATAATTCCCCCCAATTGGGGGGAAATTCCCCCCAAATCGACGGCACGATATCTCCGGTGCTGCCTGACCCTCTGTCGCCCGAAGCCGCCGCAATTGGCGAATATCTACTAAGCCTTACCCCTACCGGGCCATTAACACCGTTGCTTGTTAATCCAGGTTGGTCCGATCCCACTGCGATGGCCTATTTGGCTTCTCTTGAGTCTATGGAAATGGATATTACGGCCCGCGTTCCAGTGAATTGGGTCGAATTTTTGATTAAATATACCTACCCGACCATATATGAGACTTCCAACTACATAGAAGATCTCGGTATTTCACCTGAAAGCTGTATCGCAGAAGCTTTGATCAGTGAAGGTAAACAGTTAGCAGAAGATATATTAGATGATGCGTTTGGTTTAGGTGACGCTATAGCTTATAAATATAATGAGAATCTGTGTAAAAAAGATCGTGATGAGGTGTTGGCTGAAGAAGTAAAACTGGGACTGATAGACAATCCAGCCATATCAGATGTAGAGACGATTGGTGATTCGCCGCCCACGGGCACATCACCCGATGAAGTCCCTGATAAAAAGGTTACACTTTGGGCCCTAGCGAAAGCACAAGCTGCTCAAGAGCTAGAGAGCGATAGTGCGACTTTTGAGTCAATATGTGGTGAATTATTATTTCCTAATTATACTGCCACCGACTCCGGCGAAAAGAAGCTCAAGGAGAAACTGAATGATCTCAAGTTGTGTGGTTTGTTGGATTTGTTTGCTGAAGCCATACAGTGTTTACTTGGGGGTCGATCTTTAGAGGAAGGGCTCGGTAGCATTGCTGAATCGGCTCTTAAGGGAATGTCAATTAATAACTTTGGCCAATTGTTTGTTGGTTTGCCACCAGAGAAACAAGAAGAATTAGAGGCTCTGGTTAAAGAAAAAATTGAAAGCGGAGATATTTTTAAGGAAGATTCACTTAATGAATTGGTCGCAGACGAATTCGCAGGCAACTATATAGCCACAAAACCTTGGGAAGACTCAGAATCAATTACTGGCGCCAGAGATTCTCGAACTCTCGTTATCTCATATGACTCCTTGACGGACACGGGCTTAAGTGATGATGTGGTTATGGAGGCATACATTCAATCTTTGATTGAGGTGTATGGGGAAGATTTGTTTGAACTTATCGATGAATTGAATAAGTTCCCCGGTGCTCAATTGATTAGTACAACCCTGGCCAAAGCCGTTTGTCCAACCACATCTCTTTTTAAACCAACCGTATTCGAATTTATTAAAGATGTAGAACTCCCCTTCTGTAGAAGCACAGAAGATTTTACCTTTCCGGTTTGGAATAACCCATTTGCCTGGATTCCAGAGTGGGCAGATTTTAAAAAAATCTTATTTGATTCCGCCAAGCAAGCTATTAATGAATTGATTGTTACTATTTTGATGAAGATGATGGTGAAGATCTGTGAAACCCTAGGTAGTGCGGCTTGTAAAGCCTTGGAAGGCGCCGGCACACTAGCCGCCGCCGCAGTCACTCCCGGCACAAGCTGCCAGCAGATTTCAGATTTCGTCAAAGAAGGGATATGTGGGGAAGATGCTGACGACGAGGCGGTAAATGCCACGCTAGCCGATATGTTCAGTCTTCTAGGTTTGGGTGCAACAGCCTTAGCTGATAAGGAAAGCGTTGTTTCTTTCGCAGAATCTATCTCATGCGCTGTGACTAGAAGTGAGTTAGCTGAGGCTTTCTTGTGTAATGCGTCGGATGACTTTCTGAATATTGTTAACATCATCATAGAATACGAATATCCTGAATATCGCCCACCGCTACCAAACGAAATTGCCATCAAAAGGTTCTTCTGTAATATGGGCAACTTGTTACCTATAGATTTCAGAGGAGACCTACAAGACTTCCTCAATGAATTGCCAGATAACGATCAATTGCCGGCCAACCCCAGCTTATGTGCAACACCAGAACAGATTGAAGATTTTTGTGCCGCGCGCGCGCAGTTATTAGAAGGCCGCGCCTCACCTTCTCAAATTGCCGACCTTTGCCAACCTGAACCGTTTCTTGAACTTCCAAGTTTCGAAGCTCCTATGGTTTCAGATCCTGGTTGCAATAATGGTATTTTTCCATATGAACCAGAAGACAATATCGCCGCCGCCACAGCCGGCATCGGAGGAGAGTTAGAAAGTTTAAAAGTTGATTATTCAAAAGATATGTTGGGTAACGGGCCACGCGAAAAGGATTGGGGTTTTATGAATATGATCCTGTCTGATACGAAGTCACAACCATTAACCGCGCACTATCGTAGGGTCGCTAACAAGGACGATTATGTGGATTACTATGCTGATTTTGAACCTTCGGATCTTGATGACTATGATGAAGATGATCCGGCCACCGCATGGCTCGCCGGCCCGCCGTCATTAGTGGCGCAAAGAGCCGCGTTTCCTTTGTCTGTTGCGGAATGGATGCGAGATCAAATAAGTGAACAAGCAGAGTCATTCAAGGCGGGCGGCAAATATAATTCAAACAATGAATTTCAAGACGATATTGAAACGGACGCAATATCTCTTTCGTGGGCCTCCGGCGACTTCGATCCCCTCTCCTTGCCTGATTATGGCTATAATATAACTCTCAGCTCTTCACTCGAAGATGGCAAAATCTCTTCGGTCTCTGTTGTTGAAAAAGCAAGAAAGAAGACTCCTGATTTTACTTTATCATTTGCTGACAATGCGAAGGGTTTGAAGACTGGCCCAGAGGCCGCCGAGCAAGAAGCGGAGAACCTCACGATCGCCGACGCAGCCTATGGTTTCGACATAGAATTCTATCTTGCTGATCTGTATAAAGATGCCGAAGGTGCCAAGTTAAACGTCGCTAATGATAACACAAGAATAAAAATTATAGAAACGTTTAACCCAGCAATTTTGCCTTTCGACTTTGATTTTAATATCATAGAACTCCTGTTGACCATAAGCCCCCTAAAGGGCCCGTTTTTGGTAATTAAATTTTTAAAACATTTGATTGAAGAGATCAGCGATCAGGCCGGAGAAGCATATAGTGAAGACACATATGAATTTTTATGTATAGAAGATACATTGAAGGGTATTGATCTAGACGATTACCCTACATTTTTAAGTACTTTTCAACAGAAAAGATCATATTCACCGCAAGTAGTATTGCTACGAGAGATGCTCCAACAGGCAGGTTCTTCGATATCGCGCCCCGATGCAGAGATCTATTATAATGATATAATGTCTGCTATGTCTGCGGACATCCTTACAGCCGTTTCAGAAAATGAGGTAGCTTATAAATACGGCGCTCAATACGACAGTTTGACTTTTCTTGATGTAGAATATGGTCTTGTAGGAGATGGTAGCACGTTCTATGATAGCAGAACCGATCAGGTGGTAGCCAGCGGTGAATGGGTACCTTATTCGAATGCTCGAATAATAGATAACGATGATGGTGATCAACGCAAAATTAAAAATAAAGATATGATTTTTGGTATGAGCTATATGGAATATCAAATTGAATATGCTGAAAGAGATGAAGAAAATCGAGTTTTTTATCTTGATCCTTCACAATATGGAGGCACATATAAGAGCCCTGCAATCTATATCGCTCCAACAAAGAACGAAGGATGGCTCGGATTTGTTGAGGCGCTGTTCCCTAATCTAAGTCCTTGCAAACCACAGAGTTCCGATTTGGTAGATTTCGGCCAAATTCAAGATATGATTGATGATATATATCCCCAAATCCCCGAAGATGAGCGTCTTAAATATGACCCAGATTGTGCGGTGGAAGTCCCTTATAATAGGATCTTAACGAGACCTTCAAGGGCAGCTATTCACGGTCTCATAATAGCTGCTATTAGAATGTATGCTAGTCAGAGCTTGATAAAATCTATGGCCACAATTACAAAGTTTGAACCTCGTTTTCCGCAAGTTTATAGTTCGATTTATGCTTCTTATATTGTTGAGGTTATGGAAAAAAGATTTAAAGACACCCAGAACGATTGGGCTGAATTCTTTAATCCTTTCAAGGATGAAGAATTTTGGTATGCATTTTTGGAACAATGTGTCCAGATGTATTCTGATTTAGTCGAACAAGATAAAGTTACCCCTTCTCCGATTGTCTTGGACGCTCTGTTTAGACTAAATGACATGCAAGAGATGTACGAAGAAGATTACCCCACCAAGGAAACACTTAAAGAAGCTAGGAAAACCGGGGACGCCACCAAGCTTCAATCTCTTAAAAGTTATAAATCTGACAAAGCTTTAGAAGCAGTTAAAAATACTGAAGAGGATGCTAAACTCGTTATGAAAGAGTTGGTTATCCGTGAGTTAAACTATATGGCTCCCAAATTTATGAAAAACTTAAAAAAACTTGATATGGCGCCCGAAGTACATGATTTGAATTACTATTTGCTTGAGAACCATACACAAGGTTCTTCATTAACCATTAATGAAAATATGAACGCTGATGGTTCAGTTCATCAAGAATACACCAACCTACCCACTTCGGGTGATGAACATTCTACAGACGGCGACGAGTTTTCGGTTTCCGAAACAACCGCTAATTCAATTTATTCGCGCGGCGACGAATATGAGGGTTATTATCACACATACATCAATGAGGAAGGACAAATAGTCTATATGGCCGACAAATATCATACAGATGAGCCTCATGATGTACTAACTCCGATCGCTACCGAAATCAGAGTTCCCATAGGAGATGTTGATGATTACAGCGTGACCGCTACCAGCGACAACCAAAAGCCTTTTGTGATTGAGAAATATATACTCATTGATGGCATTCGATATAGCACAAGTGCTGGTTTGTCAAGGGTTAAGAGTAAAGATAATAACTTAAATATATCCGATGAGTATCCAGGGACTTTGGAATTTGAATATGATTCTAATGGAAATATTATTGGTCTTACTGGGGAATTGGGCGTAAGACTGGGTTTGGCGTTTTCACTTGTCGAAACCGGCCAGAAATATGAGATAACCTCCGCAGAGATTGACGCTTTAGATGTTTCTATAGGAAAATTCAGAGGATTGGAAGGTAACTCCAAGGAACTATTGTGTCTCATTAATCATTTAAAGAGCGACGATAAATTCAAATTGCTAGCCAATTATGTTTTCCCTCTAAGTAAAATCGTCGCAACAACAGCGATTTATAACGAAATGGCTTTTGTTCCCTCAATTGGGGAGGTAACAGTAGCATCTGGTACCTCATGGGGTGGTGCCATGTCTAACGACTTCGCGTTCAAGGAAAAGCCTGGCGTCTATGCGGAAAAGGTGACCGCTGACGACGACGACGAACTTGTTATAGGTGTCACAACCAACACAGGAAACGAGGGATGGGCTAGTTATACCGATAGAAGGTCTGGAAACCCTGCTTGGCTGGAGTTTGATGAATGGGATGCTGTCGACCTAAAGAATTCTACGTTGAATCTTAAGAGATTGTTTAAGAAGCATTATAACTTTAAAGATTTCAATCCCACGGATCTGTTCCCACGCACGGGCCCCGGTCAACTCTATATGAATCGACTCAAGGGTTTCTTGAAGCCCGCGTCCGCAATGAGTCTTCTGCCACGCTGGAAAAGAAGAAGACTTCGATCAAATCCATTTAATGAAGATGGAGAACTCTGTGAAAAAGAATAATGAGCATAATTATAGTGAGGTAAACAAAATATGTCTTCTCTAAGTGTGGCACTCCCGTTACGATATAGCACAGTTGATGGCTATCAGATGAACAAAACTATTAAAAGGTTAATTAAACAAAATTTAAAAATGCTTTTATTGACAAATCCTGGTGAGCGCGTGATGGAACCAGCCTTTGGGGTTGGACTAAACACCTATTTGTTTGAAAATTTTGCAGAGAATGTGTATGCTGAAATCGATTCACGAATAAAGAAACAAGTGAAAATATATATGCCCGCTATATTGATTAGAAATATTGCTTTTTCTAGTGCCGATCCAGATGCTAACACATTGGGAGTTTCCATTGTTTATACAATTCCGAATATAGGCGCCCAGGATTTGCTAGAATTTACTATTTAGAAAAAGAGGGTTTTTTATGGCTGACGAACAAAAAAAGATAGTTCCTATCGATTATACGCACAGAGAATATGAAGGTATTCGCAAAGATCTACTTGATATAGCCCAAAGATCTTATCCTGATACTTTTCAAGATTTTAGCGAAGCCTCCTTCGGCTCGCTCGTTTTAGACGCCGTAGCATATGTTGGCGATCAATTATCTTTCTATCTAGATTATAATGTTAATGAAACGTTTTTAGATACAGCATATCAATATAACAATGTTATACGCCATGGCCGCGTATTAGGATATAAATATACGGGCGCCCCATCTGTTTATGGACAAATTGCTATGTTTGTGTTGGTGCCGGCTTCTGCGACTGGCATCGGTCCCGACACTAAGTATATTCCTGTATTAAAGCGTGGATCTAGATTTACCTCAGAGGCTGGTTTAAATTATGTTTTAATTGAAAATATTGATTTTGCCAATCCCAAGAACCCTGTGGTGGCTGCACGAACTCACGCAAGAACTGGCGCCCCAACTTATTATGCAATTAAAGCATATGGTAGTGTAGTATCTGGGTTTTTTGGTCAAGAAGAGGTTGTAATTGGATCATACGAAAGATTTAAGAAAGTTAAGCTTGGGGCAGCTAATATAGCAGAAATTATTTCAGTAACAGACACACAAGGTAATGAGTATTTTGAGGTAGGATACCTATCACAAGATATGATATTTAAAGAGGTTACTAACAATAACTACAAGAGCGATAATGTTCCCTCGATCATAAAACCTTATCTGGTTTCTAGAAAGTTTGTGGTAGAGCGTGATCGCAATAGTGCATTCCTACAATTTGGAAGTGGGAAATCTGGTGAATCAAACGTTGTAGCTGAACCACAAAGGGTGGCATTAGAAATTTTTGGTAAGAACTATGTGACTGACACAACTTTTGATCCTACCCGTTTGTCAAAAAATGAAAATTTTGGTATTGTACCATCAAATACTACATTGACCGTAGTGTATCGTGCAAACAACCCAGCAGAAGCAAACTTAGGTGTGGGTTCCTTGAATAGTGTTTCAAACGCACTAATGGAATTTAAAAATAGAACAAGGTTAACCCCTTCTACCGTACAAACAATCATGGACTCCTTGGAGGTCAACAATGAGACGCCTCTTGTCGGAGACGTTAGATCACCCGATAGCACAGAGATAAAAAGAAGAGTATATGGTACATTTCCAACCCAAGATCGTGCAGTCACTCAAGCAGACTATGAAAATGTTGCATACAGAATGCCCGCTAAGTTTGGTTCGATTAAAAGGTGCTCGGTTCAAAGAGATCCAGATTCCGCGAAAAGAAACTTGAATATGTATGTTATATCGGAAGATAATTTTGGAAAACTAACAACAACCAACTCAACCATCAAAAATAATCTAAAGACTTGGCTTAACCAGTATCGAATGATAAATGATACGATTGATATTTTAGATCCCTTTGTAATCAACTTGGGGATTGAGTTTCAAATTAGGCCAAAAGCAAATGTCGACAAGTACACACTGTTAGATACCACAATCGCAACCCTTGCAGCTGATTTTGCAACAACATTGTATATTGGAGAAGCTTTATATATTAGTGACATTTATACTCGCTTGAACGCGGTAGATGGTGTTTTAGATGTAACAAAAGTTAAAATAATAAACAAGACCTCTGGTCAATATGCTAATACTACTTTTGATATTAATAGCAACCTATCTCCTGATGGGAGTTATTTAATTGCGCCGGCTAATTGTATATTTGAGATTAAGTTCCCAGCAGTTGATATTAAAGGAAAAATTAAGTAATGCCTATTTTACGCTATACGGCTTCTGCTGATACCACAATTGTTAATGCATTTCAACCCAATTTGACAACTCGCGGTACCGGCGCTAATGCCGGCGAAGCCGATGTGATGGAGGTGTTTTCTATTTATGGTCGTCAAGCTTCGGGATCTCAAGAGTTATCACGAATTCTTCTAAAGTTTCCCACCACATCCATCGCCGCTGACAGAGCAGCCAACACTATTCCCGCTTCGGGAAGCGTAAGTTTTTACTTACGAGTTTTTAATGCACCTACTTCTAAAACCGTACCGACGGATTTTAAGCTTGTTGTGGCCGCTTTGTCGCAGTCCTGGCAGGAAGGAATAGGTTTAGACTTAGAAGGCTACGCGGACCTCACCAGAGGCAACACAGGCGCCAACTGGATGTCTGCTTCGGATACTGCGGCTTGGTCAGTAGTTGGTGGTAGCTATTTGACAAGTTCAGCAGACTTGTTTAAGGAACAGACGTTTGCCAATGGATTAGAAGATATGGACCTAGACATTACTCCTATAGTAGAGTCGTGGTTAGATAGCACACAAGAAAACTACGGCGTCGAAATTTTACTTTCCCAAAGCTATGAAGCGTATTATTCAAGTTCAACAGGTCAAAACACCGGCAGCATAATTAATAATTTAAGTGGAGCTACCACTTCTTATTACACTAAACGATTTTTTGCTCGGGGCTCTCAATATTTTTTCAAAAGGCCCGCCATTGAAGCGCGCTGGAGTGACGTTATCAGGGACGACCGCGGCGACTTTATGTTGAGTAGTTCGCGCGCGCCAGCAGCAGATAACTTAAATACATTATATTTTTATAATATTGTTCGTGGTCGTTTAACAAACCTACCAGACGTAGGAACCGGCGTCCTCGACGTGAGCCTCTACTCGGGGTCCTCTAATAACAGCGCTCCTAGTGGCTCTGCCTTGTTGTTATATGATGGTTCAACGTCCCTGACCGGAGGTTATGTATCCACAGGGATCTATTCCTGTTCTTTGGCTATTACAGCCGCTTCTACTGCGGTGAGTCCAATGTATGATGTGTGGTTTACTGGATCTACACAATACTTTACGGGATCGTGTAAGCCTCATAAGCTCTCTACCGGCTTGACGTTGGAGCCCCCTCGTTATGTTATTAATATAACAAACCTTAAATCTACTTATGACTCTCAAGAGACCTCGCGCATTCGCCTGTATACGAGAAACAAAAACTGGAGTCCTACAATCTACACAGTTGCTAAGACTGACCCACCCGCCACAATGATCATAAGCGCTTCTTATAGAGTATACCGAGTGTTGGATGGTTACGAGGCAGTCGCCTACGGTACTGGTTCTGATTTTCACACTGGATTATCGTATGATGTATCTGGTAACTATTTTGATTTTGATATGAGCTTATTGGACCCCGGCTATATGTATGCTTTCAAGTTTGCTTTTTATGACGAGCAAGTGAAGGCGTGGCAAGAACAAGACAGCACATTTAAGTTCAAAGTAGAGAATAATAATCCATGAGTATCAAGAAACTTTTTGGTTCAACCGCCACAAATCGCAACTATCTTGCTGACACTAATGAAAAAGACGCGTTTAGCGATGTTGAGTCGTCCAGAAATGTTTCTGAGCTTAAGACAAAACAAGACAGTTTTCTGCCTCAGATAGATTACACTGATCCTGCAAAATTTGCTAGATATGGTTCGGCATACTTATATTATAAGGGTGCGATGGATCATATCCTTGATTACTATCCTTATGATGGTTCTAGCGCAGAGATAACCAAGTTCTATAATGATTCTTTGGATATCGAAAAGTATATCTTTAATAATGAATATCCTCGGACTAACGGTTATGTGATAATGAGCGCCGATGGGTGGGGAACGACCACAAAGACTGATGGTTACGGCTTACCTAATACATTAGAGTATATTGATTTTGTCGGAGGTCCAAATACCTCTTCATATGCGGGATTAATGAATGCTTTTGACAACCCCCACGATAGTAAGTTTCAGTCGTCCAATATTTATGATACAAGCATTTACCAAACTGACGGTCTCCCTAGTGATTATGGGTCGGGCACCAGAGAATCAAACTTAAAATCAAACTTTGATACAGGTGTTACGGTAGAATTTTGGATCCAGACTGGTTCTTTGAGCACTGCTTTGACCGAGAAGCAAGTTGTCTTCGACATGTGGAACAACGAAGCCACAGGTTCAAGCACAGATTATGGTCGTATTACGATCTTTCTCAGTTCTTCAGCAGCCTCTAAAATTAACTTTGTTGTTGAATCGGGCTCTGTTAGTAAAACCAACTCTATCGGTTCCGACGCCAATGCCACAGCCTCTTTCGGAGATTGGCAACACTATGCTCTATCTTTCTATAATAGTGGTAGTAGCTTCATCACAAAACTTTATGTCAATGGTGTCCTAAATGACACGGTCACTTCTGCCGATACTGTCTCTGAGTTAAAAACCAAAAATATGCAAGCTCGCCTGGGCGCGCTTATTACTTCCCCCAGTGGATCGGCGGCATCCGCAGGTGCTGGTAAGCTTTCTGGTTCTGTTGATGAATTTAGATTCTGGAAAGAGGCACGAAGTGCCCAAGACATTGGAAGAAACTGGAATACGAATGTCTACGGTGGTGTTAACACCGACATCAGCAATACAACTCTCGGTGTATACTATAAGTTTAACGAAGGTATTTCCACCAACACAGCCATCGACAGTATAGTCTTAGATTACTCGGGCCGTTTAGGGAACGGTGTGTGGACTGGATATGGGACAAATTCTCGAAATGTTGGTTCAGCTATTGTTGATGCTAGTGCTGCCTCCACCGAATATAAAGATCCCATTATATACTCTACTCACCCCAGCGTATCAAATCTCAAGACATCGCTGTTGGATTCTGGTTCGTTCCATGATTCTAATAATAACAGTTCATTCTTAAGCTTAATGCCAGCATGGGTGATTGAAGATGAGGATGTTGACACATCCGACCTGCGCAAGCTTACACATATTGCCGGCACATACTTCGATAAATTATTCTTACAGATTGAGGCTCTTCCTAACTTTAAGACAACAACATATACTAGTTCATCTTACAAGCCTTATCCATTCGCAGAACACTTCCCACAATCACTAGGGTTGTATTCTCCAGAGATCTTCGTTGATGCCGATATTATAGAGAAATTTTTAAATAGATCCCCAAGCGGCTCTTTCGAATCTGACTTGATGGAAACTAAGAATCTGATTTACCTTAATCTCTACAACAATCTTGCAAGCATCTTCAAGAATAAAGGCACCGAACGCGCCGTCAAGAATGTTTTTAGATGTTTTAATATTGATGATCGCTTGATAAAACTAAATGTCTATTCAAACAATCGCACATACGAACTTGCCAACAATCTAGAACAAACACTGATAAGGAAAACTTCTCTTAATCAAAACAAGAACGCTGGTGGCACGACAGTTCAATATTATGACTCGGGCTCAAATTCTCTGGCATACATATCAGGAAGCGGAACCGATGGCATAGCTGGATATGATGGATTTTATCCTGAAAGACTTTATGGTTTTACAGCCGAAGCCGATGTGGTATTCCCGTCGTATAATATGGGATATGATACGGTCGATAGAAACTTTATCAGTTGTTCTCTTTTCGGTCTATATCAGTTAAATGAAAGTATTGCTACCGGTTCCTTTAGTACTAGGACCACCGATAATGCTAACTTTCAAGTTTATGCGGCAAGAGATGAGAAGAAATCTAAGAATGTAAGGTTCGTCTTAACTTCTTCCACCTCTCCTTATCCTTTTCCAACTCTTACAAGTTCTCTATTCTTAGAGACGTATGATAATGATCATTGGAACTTGTCGGTTCGAGTGAAGCCTAGCAATTATCCTATGGCTGAAATGGTGACCGGTTCCACGGGCTATACATATGATGTTGTTTTCAGTGGTTTTCGAGAAGAAATGGGTATTATACAAGACAGTTTTGCTGTATCCGGCTCCATGAGTAAAGGTACGGGCGCCACCGCCGTGGGCGCTCACAAGACGCTATACGCCGGCGCACATAGAACTAATATGACTGGCGCAGTTATTCAACAATCTGACGCGCTTATTAATAGTTGTCGGTTTTGGACAAAATATATCGAGGACTCGGATCTACAACAACACGTTCTTGATTTTAATAATGTTGGTATTTCTGCATCTTATGAGCACCTTTCCCCACTTCCAACAGGGAGCACTAACCAAGAAAATATCAATCTTCATGCGTTAGCGCTCAACTGGGATTTTGAGGGTGTGACTGGATCTGATGCCGGCGGCAACTTTACTGTAACAGATGTGAGTTCTGGTTCGAGTGATATACGTAACTACGAAGGGTGGGTGGGAAAGATTTCAGGATACCAGTACCCAGGAAAAGGTTTTAGCTATAACACCTCATCCACAGATGTTGTCATAACACAAAACGTCAATTCGTTTAAGTTTGTAAATCCAGAACGCCCCGTTTCTTCTGATATGGTTCAGATCCTTTCTACCGATGATCAATTTTACGGAATCACCGAAACAGTGCCCAGTTATTTCTATACAATAGAAAAGAGCATGTACAGCGCCATCTCTGAAGAAATGCTAACTTTCTTTGCGGGAGTGATAGATTTTAACAATCTCATAGGCGAACCGGTTAATAGATATCGCGGAGAATACAAATCACTAGAGAAACTAAAAGAGATATTCTTTAGAAGAGTAACTCAAGTAAAAGATGTTGAGAAATACGTTGAATATTATAAGTGGCTTGATGATTCTATTGGGTTGATTGTTGAACAATTATTGCCGGCTTCTGCGGAAGTTGCCCCAGATGTTTTGAATACGATAGAAAGCCACGTACTAGAAAGAAACAAATATCAATCGCAGTTCCCCACTTTGGAATATAAATCAAGTACAGAAGCACCGATGTTGGGTATCAACAAATTAACGTATAACTGGAAATACAACCACCACCCTGTAGACGACCTCCAGAGCGAAAACTCTCAATGGTGGCGTGAGCGCGCCGAACGTAGCG
>Ga0208010_1000531_pt1 | contig 13561 bp, 4 predicted proteins | sample 2_EtaG_FD_184074 | JGI IMG/M metagenome (GOLD analysis project Ga0208010, IMG submission 184074) | Marine viral communities from the Subarctic Pacific Ocean - 2_ETSP_OMZ_AT15125 metaG (SPAdes) (version 2) | ecosystem: Environmental > Aquatic > Marine > Oceanic | place: Pacific Ocean | collected... | reverse complement strand
CGTAGCCTGAATTCCAAGTTGGACGCCGGCAGGTGCTGGGCCCGCATCTGGTCTTGGTGGCAGCATTCCAGCTAAATTAATTACTTTATCAAAATAATTCCATTTCGCTTTTTGTTTAACTTTAAAAATCATCCAATGTAAATCTGGATTTTTTAGATCTTTTGCTGTTAATAATTCTCCTTGTTCTAGTCGATGACAAATGGTGGCTTTCTCTTTTTTGTGTGTTTGTGCTATTTCTGGTTGTATATTCTGCCATATATTTGCAATTTCTTCTTGTGAAAATTCATGTTCAAATTCAAAAAGATACATAGCAAAAGGTCTAAATCTCTTAGACCCAAACTTTTTTAATTGTGTCAAGAAGTCAAATTGTGGCGGAATGATATACCGCTGCATTGTTTTTACCATATTATAAACAGAAGTTGTGACACTGCTTTCTTCTGGTGTTTTACCTGCTAAAATATCTGCTACGGCTCTTTTAACGATGTTCTTATGTATATTGATAAATTTTGTTTGCACTCTACCTGTACGTTTGTTGAACTTCTTAATCACTGGTATTGCAACCACTGCTTCTCTAATTGTCTTTTCTTTATCGTCTGGCAAGATTCCTAATTTTTTAAGTCCTTTGTCAATTGTAAGCAGATCTGCCAGAGATTCATTGCCTGCTACGTCAAGAACGCCTAAGAATATTCCTTTTGAATTATCCGTTTCATAAACACCTTTTTGGTGCCACATGCCTTTTGTAGATGAGTCGCCCTCAGAGAAAGAAGTCTTTGTAACATTTGTAAAATTAAGTATAGGAGTTTCAAATTTAGGTTGTATAACAAAACGTGCATCTTTTTGAAATATACTAACAGAAGCTGTTAAATTCATCATAGCAATATCTTGAAGATAATCCGCGCTATGTGTTCCGGAGCCAGATAACTGTGAGCCGTCGACACTTCTATGTTTTGTAATTGTAGAATTCGAAATGATTTCATCTAATGTATATTCATTGGCGCCTTCTGTACCGTATCTTTCTGCAACTGTGTGTTTCCATGGTGTAAAAGAATACTCAACATAAGAATAACCAGTTACAGAATCACTATAATAATAAGGAGGTGTAAATGGTGCATAGCCTCCTGGTCCACCATCCTTGCATGAATCAACTGTTGGGCCAAAAGCGCTTTCCCGATTGTACATAGAGAAATTTCTAGTATTATTTGTAGAAACATCTTGATGGTCTGCTAAATAAATTCTCATTTTATAAACGTTTGTACTATCAACAATATAGCTATCTTCATTTTTTGATGAAATGAGCGTAGATACTTCTCCATTTTTTAAGAATAGATCAATAGAAGTGGCAAGAAAATTATGCATCGCCAGTTTGTAAGTATCGCTTTTAACAAGATCTAATTTGATACTACCAGTTGCAATAGGGCTGGCCTCAGTTGAATCAGCAGAGCCGCTTACTCTGGCAGTTGGATCTGGTTCTGCTTCATAAATATATGATCCATTGCCAATGTAAGTTTCTGGTCGAACTAAGCTGTCAAAAGGTAATCTATAATCAAATGATGCAGAAAGTCTATACAAGTTTTCATGAGCAGCAGTACTGCCGGTGCCTAAAGAATATGGCGTAGTCATCGTAACTGTTCCACCTGCTGTTGTAGTGCCAGGTTGCTTAGTATAAATTGGATAATCAACAGCAACTCCTGATTTAATTGAATTATATAAAATTCCAGGAGCAAAAAATGGTGTTAGAGCGATTCTTCTTTTAGAATTGTCCTCATATTTATCTGTGCCATATTCTGTTGATGAATATGATTGACTAAATAATGTTGCCAATTGTAATGTTCTATCTGCTGGATAAAATCCTTTATATGGCAAAAGTTTCATGATCGCGTTACAAGTTAATGCGATTCTGGAAGGCTCAATAACCCCTTTGTGATCTTCATAAATTAAAGAAAAATGCTTTAAAAAATCTGAGTGTGAATATGTTTTAAAGAAATTATTTACAGTGCTATCTGCATAATTTGAACCAGTACAAGTTAAAAACCCTTCCCTATCTGCAAAAAAGTTTCCATTTTTTTCATCTAAAAAGTATTCCATATGTTCACTCATTCTAAATTCTGAAGCAATAGAATACTTTTGGCCCACTCTCCGTATCTCATTAGAATAATCATCATATGAATCATAAAATGGGTTGCCTGCTTCCCATAAAGTATCTCCATACAACATATCGCCTTCGGCGGCGCTGGCGCTTATAGGCCTAACATAACAAGCTGCTGGCGTAATTATATCTGTGCCTCCATGATGAATTGAATAATTATTCTGTAGCTCGCCGGCGCCGTCATTTCCGGGAGAATGTTGGCCGCGTCTTGCTTCGGCGGCCGAACCTGTTCTTCCGTCCAGGGCCCATATACTTTGTTTAAGAATTGTTTGACCTTGAGAATTTGTTACATTAGTTTTAGTTCTATTGGACCGTGTTTCTCTCCAAAAATCAACAAAATAATTTGTCCTCATTCTTGCTTTTGCTAAATATACATTAATTTCTCTTGGATAAATCATTTCTCTATAATACAAACTAATAAGATTCGGCTTAAAAGAAACTACATCCTCTAAATAAAGATTTTTAATATAATCATATACTTGATCTCCGCCATAAAGTTTAGATTTAAGTTTATTCTGTACTTCGATATTTGCGAAACTTGCTAAATTGTTTCCATACGTATGTTGGATTATACCCTCTTTAAACACATGAACCATAGGCTTAAAACGACTTGTTGCCAAAGATTCAGTATGATGCTCAAGCCTATTGTCATAAAAGAAAGATAACATACTGTCTTTTCTTTCTTTTCTCATAACTGGATGTTGAGCTAATCTTGCCTGTTTCCAAGACGGCCAGCCATAAGGGCCTTGTCGATGGAGAATTAAACTATTAAAATCGTTGGGGCGCACAATCGATGCAATATTTGTATTTTTATAAACTCCATTAGAAGAGCTTAGAAGGTTCAAGGGTGAATCAAGGGGATCATAAATTAATGTATTGAGCCCAACAAAATCAACCGGTATTGTGGGGCCGCCCGCAATTGCTGCGGCGCCAGTGAGACTAGCACTTAATAATGTTAAATCAGTAGAAGCATCCGGACCATATCGTCTAATATCGTTAGTTCGTGGGGTTTCATAACCATACAAAACTGACCCAGTATAACCAACAATTAAACTAGCTGATATCCAAGAATATTGCATATCTGTTCTTGGAATTGGATGTTGAACCCAATAATTATCATAAGCAACCCCGGTAGGAAATGTAGTTGCCACTTTCGTAGAATCCCCTTCAAGCTCTATTCTTCTTCGTGGGTTTCTATTAACCTTGTGATAAGAAGGCATTGGCTGGCCAGAAGTGCTAACACCCGCATATCCTGCTGATTTTACATCAGTTTGAGTGCCCGCATAGGAACCACCTTTGGCCGGGTCTTGAAAACCAGTACTAATGGCTGTTTCCCAGCTAGCAGAATATTGTGCATCGCTCCAATATCCAAATTGGTTACAGTGGTTTGTTAAATATTCTTTGAGAGGTAATCGAGCTGCTAAATTTCTATAATTAAGACAATTATATACTGAGTATTCTCCAGATTCAAGATCTAAAAAGGCTGCGGCCATTGTTTCAGGGCCTCCTGGTGCACTAAATCTATTAACAAAAACAAACTCATTTGAACCAGTTACAGAGCGATCAATAGATGTAAAATCAGGAACCCCTTGTACTGGTAGCTCTGCTGAATCTGGCTTTTGGCGATCAAGCCAATTAATATTTATGCCATTGTTTTTAACAAAATATCTGTTATTGATTTTTCTTCCAGCGGTGGAAACGATATTATAATCAAATCTATAGTTTCCTATTTTTGTTGTGTGTTTTGGGTCTCTATAGCCGCCGGAGCCGGTTGTCGTACGAATATTTTCAATATTAACGGGACGCTTTGGCCCATTCCAGAACATTGAACGAGGGTTGTGGACAGAAGCAGATATAGGAGAAACAATTGTTACGTATTTGTTGCTTGAATCTTCTTTAAACACCAATCTCCAACCTTCTACTCTATTTGCCCTAGTATCTAAATTAGAGCCAACTTTAGCGCTGCCACTAAATTGCGACCAAACGTGTCTATATGGAAAGCCTCCAACCCATTTTTCGGTAAATGGACCTTGCATTGGTATTTCATAGTGTGGAGTATATATATCTTGGTGTAAATTAGCGAAGTCAATGCCGCCGGTGAAACTGCTTGAAAGTATTTTATTATATCCAGTAACGACAGAAGAACTCATAATAGTGAAAGGGGTTGTCCATTTAGTATACGAATCCCCAAAATAATCGCGTTCTCCAGTGTCTGCGGAGGCGCCGCGGCTTTTTACTCTGGATGTGGTTAGAAATTCTCTCTTTTTATTTTTTGGAAAATATAGTCTCCTATATTCTTTGGCTATATCGCTTTCTGCAACCTTTTCATTTGTAACTTCCAAACCAACACTTTCAGATCCAGAAACATTATTTATTAAAGTTTTAAATAAAGTTGGCTTTTTGTTTATTAAATTATTGACTCCGCCGTGTATTGGCTTAAATATATGTGCAGATAGTCTACCAGGACTCCGATTTGCTCTTTTAGATGTTTCAATTATAGCATCAAAGATTCTTTGTCTTGCACTATCGACGTCGCTATCTCCACTTGAAATTGCTGGTTCTGTAAGTTTGGCTCTTGTCCATGATAATGTATTTTTTGTTTCGTCATTTTTCTCCCAATCTTCATTGTCTGGGAGTCTCACGGTCATTTGAGTAGGTCCGTGCGCTTTCAATGTTTTTGTTAAACTTGGTTTGGCGGCATGGTGAGCCGAATGATGGTGCTCGGTAGTAAACTTGATTTGAATTTTGATGCCATTATCATCTTTGGCTTCGCCGCCAAGGGTGCTTTCTAGTACATTTTTAGTATGCTTTTCTTTCTTTTCAATAATAGGTAATTTTGACCAATATTTATTTCTTTCTAAGATATGGCTTTCAACCATATTTCTAATATTTTCAGAAAATCTTGAAGAAGCGGGAATAATTTGACGGATCATATTAGATATTGATTGATCAATCCATTTATAATAATCAATATACTTCTCTAAATCTGGACTTACTATGTCGCCAGTGTTTTCTACTTTTCTTTCGAAGAAAAGTTGTCGTAGTTTTCCTAAAGCTTTATAATCTTGTCTGTATCGATTGGCTGGTTCCCCAATTAAATTATTAAAATCTTTAATTGTCGCAAAAAATCTTAACATTTCCTCAGAAATTGTCTGATACATGCTTTTTTCGATGGCAAAAAAGTTAGTAGTGGGCCTTATATGTTTTGTAAAAACAATATCATCAGAATCTAAAATCTTCACCATATCAGAAGAATTGACATTCTCTGGTATGTTTTGTTTTGCTGAATATATGTATTCCTTGCTTATAACAGATTTATTTGGAGAAAAGAAATCTCCTTTTCCTGTATGTTGTAAACTAGTGATTCCACTTATTGCTCCGTAACTTGAAGTAATATTTATAGAACCAGAAGACATGTCCGCAACTGAGAAACTAGCATTTTTATCACTAGTTCCATAATATGAATCGCTATTTGCTGGGCCCGAACTAGATAATCCGGTAAAATCCCAATTTAAAGCAAGGGTTTCTATTTGGGGAACATATGGTTGAGTTATCCCTTCGTTTTCTCCATCGGATGGCATAACTTCAAACAAATATGCAGGCTTGTATGGATTTAATCGACCAATATTTTTTGGGTCTCTGGCGTGTGCTCGAATGGTTTCATTATCAAGATAGTCTAACCAGCATCTTAATGAAGAAAACTTAATATCAGTTGGAGTTAAATAGGACCCAGTAAAATTAGTTCTATGTGCGCCTGCATAAGCTCGTTTGGAGCTAGATAGAAAGTTTTCTCCTTGTGCTTGAGATAGATTTCCAGTAACTAAAAATTCATTATTTATAGTATTTAAATCATTATTAACACCATAAAACTCTATCACATATGCAAGAGGGCCATCCGCTTTCATCTTTTCGTCCATTTGAGAAAGAGTGCCAGATACGTAACTTGCTAATGGATGCTTTTCTGGTCTGACCCGAACGGCAAAATTCCATTTATTATTATCATATACTTCTTTAAACACACTGCTTGTTAGCTCTAAAGCGAATCCCTCATCCGAACTACTAAGCATAAAAAATGCATCTTTATTTGTAAATCCGGCCGAGGACACGATATCGTCATTTAATGTCTTTCTACATGCATAAACTTGAAAATTTGCAGAGTCATCGCCGTGCCAAGTTAAATCATTATAGTTTTGTGCACTACTGGGAGGCTCTTCATAGTTTGTTTGCCTGGCAGTATGCATACCAAAAAGGGAGGCCGAAAGGTTTGAAAGCATAAAATAATTTTGATCCCGTGGAGATCCGGGATCTGGAAAAATAATCTCTGCTTCTGTTGTAAAAGGAATGGCGATACGAGTAAGCGAAGTGGATGTCGGTGTTGATTTTGAACCCGAAATAAAGGATACTGAGTTTGTATTTGCGCTAGATGTAAATTGATAAATTGTTCCATAAGCTCTGCCTGAATTACTAAAATCAACACAATTCTTTTTAACGGTCACTGAAGAAAAATTATTTTCAAATGTATAGTCTGATTGATCCGCATATAAATTTAACTTTAAAATTTCATGATCAATACCAAAACATCTAATTAAATTTCTAAATGCTTTTTCGGTGCCTTTAGACTTATAGATAAGAGATAAAGAATTATAAATATTTTGATATATTTGATTTTTTATATGATAAAGTTTTTTTTCAAATAACTCATTATTAGACTGATTTAAAAATTGTGCTAAAATGTCGGCATCTGCAAATATTTCTGACGTCACGAATCCTTTTGATTCCAAGGCATCTTTTATAAAATGGTGTGGCTTTTCATAACTTCCGCTTGGATAAACTACATTTTGCAAAGTAGGCAATTCTTGTATTTGTAATTGCAAAGTATCAAAATAACTTGCCATTATTTGTGTTAGTTTTTTAAGTATTTCTCCATTTTCACCATCTTCATTTATTATCCAAGCAGGCAAAGAATTATAAATGGCTGCATTATTTGAAAGATCGTGATGTTTTCCTTTGCTTATAGAAGAAGTCAAATAAGCATTTACATCTGGGTGTGTGCTATATAGAATCGGATCTTTAAACTCATAAGAGGCCGTTACTAAATTACTCAATGTAATAGCTGAACCGGTTTCTCTATGGCCAGAAGTATATCCTATCCAAGTTCCATTATTAACCCGTCCAGAATAGTCTAAAATTGTTGAATCTGTGGGATTTTCTCCTGTTACGCCCTCATTAAACTTATAATAAACGCCCAAATGTGTATTTGCATTGTCAGTATTTGTACCGCCGCCGACTTGCGTAAACCAATGTCGTCCAATTTGTTGAGAGTTTCTTTCTGTTTTCCAAAATCTAAATTCATCTAGCGCGCCGGAAAACGGAGCCCAGCCTAATTGTGGCGTGCTATCGCCGCGCGGCGAAGTTGCAAGAACACCGATTGTTGCGAGCATGCCGCCGCTTACATAATCAACAGTTGCGCTTGACTGTTCTCTAATTAAATTAGTGGTGGTACCAACAATTGTATCATTGTGGGCTCCGTCGACATATAATTTTGCTTGTAAGTTTCCGGCCGCAAGACTTCCGGAATTTGCAAATGTAAATGCATAATGATGCCACTTATCATCACTAAAATTACCTGTTATCCCTTGACCAATAGACGCTGTTTGAAAACCCACTCCGCCAGTGGTACCTGCCACTTATATATGTAACTTGAAATTCTGGGTTGGCGGCGCCAGCACGGTAGATCTCTATGGCCATGCGACCATACCCAGCTTCAGCTTCTGTTGCATTCACGGTATAAGTGTCAAATACTACTTCTCGTGCTAGCCGAGTAGTATCTTCTTTTTTCATCCAAAATTCTACTGTATTGCCATCAACACCATCGATTTTTAAATTAGATTCTCTATTTTGAGATTGGTCATAAATATTGGAGTAACCACTTCTATAGTCGCCACTAGTATCGGTTACTTTTTTTCCTTTTCCGCGAGTGCTAGGATGTGGGCCGCCTCTAAATAAAATATATTCTGGGGTGGAAGAACTGAAATAATTATTTGAACTGGCGCCATCAAAATAGCCAGAAGTGTCGCGAGCCGCAATGCGAATAAAACCATTTGTTCTAGGATATTCATTTTCAAAAACATAGTTATCTAGATAAGAAGAAGAAAGGTACCAAGAAGTTCTCTCATATAAAGAGCCATCATATGGATAAGTTTGATAAATTCTTTTAACGGCATCATTGTAATATTGTTCTGCAGAACCAAAAAATGCAAAATTAGAAGCACTAGAAAAATCAATTCGAGGAACAAATCTTTCTTTTTCTTGGATATACGCGCCCATATATTCATAAGATTCAACTTCTTTTGCTAAAGAATCGATATCTGCTGAACTTACTATAGTTTGTGGGTCATCAAAATATTTTTTTGTATCCATGTGCCTACTCTATATCTGTTGAGTGTTTTTCTACTCTAAATTTAAAAGTCTCTGGTTGCTCTACATATTTTCCATTCAAATAATATACAATTTTAATTCCGTACATATAATCGTTCTGAAGTATTGACATATCTAAATCAAAATAGCTTCCACTAACATCATATGAAGCTCTTGTGTGATTTAAACTACCTGTCCCATAATCAAGAACAGTTAAATTATCGTGCACTCTAAACACTTTATAATAAACATCTTCAATAATAGAAGATGATATCTCTGTTGTTGCTTTTGTATATATATTTGGGCTCCAGTTTTTATTTCTGGCAAATAATCTAAATCTAGCAGTCTCCTCATTAGAATAAATTGATTTAAGATTTTTTATAGAAGTGGCATAAGTATCGTTAGGATTGTGCTCGTATGATTCAAAGCTTTTAACGGCTATACCTGATCCTGTGTGAAATTCGATATAGCTGGCACCGGTGCCGCGATGAGTAGTGGCGCTTCCTGTTGACCAAACATCATAAATTGTAGTTTCCGAGCCCGTATATGCGAATGAGGCGCTATAAGTACCTGAAGCAATATAAGAAGCAGTTATAACAAAAGCATTGTTAGCCGTTACACCTCCTCCTTCTGGTAGGGATTTTGCGTTACCATCAAGAGTAGCAAAAATCCTAACATCTAATTTTGTTTTTTGAACATTTTGTAAAGTTCCAGCATCGAGCCTAGCACCCGCTCCTCCTAAATTTGGTATATCTTTTAATTGCCCTCTAATATAATTGTACAAATAAAGAGTATTCAAATTGTCGGCGCCGCTAGCTAAAGAACTACTTAAATAAAAATTTCCTCTATTGTCTTTTTTAGAAGAATCCCAACGAGCCTCAATTGCTGGTCGTTTAAAGAAATATTCAGACCCTCTAGCAAAAAACTTTTTAGTGTAATACGAATCTGTAGAGCCAGTTGGATTTTTAAGCAGGCCATTTGTGCCATCAGTCATGTCTGTATTTTCATATTTGGCCTCTTGGCTGCTTGTTAAATGTACGCCAAATCCATATCTCGCACTTGATTTGTCGCCTAGAACGTTTCCAGGAGAATGTAACCATTGTTCTACTAGCGTTGTCACATCTATCTCAAGATCTTCTGTCCCTTTTTCAAATGTTTGTTGAAAAGTAGAACCCTCCCCTGTATCATAGTCACCGCCGGGCCTTGTCCAGGTTGTTTTTTCTGTTGCCCTCATCCAATTCGAACCTGTGCCATCATATGTTAGATCTCTATAACCTTCCATGTCGAGGCCGCGGCCTTCTTCCCAATCTTTAGTTACTGCAGATGCAGAAAGTGTGAAACTTCTTGGAACCGTAAATGGATGTTTGGCATTGAACATTCTTAAATAAAAACTTACGCTTCCGGAAGCAGGAATATCACCATTTGTTCTATCTGTGTTTATATCTGTAACTGGAAAATTAATAAGAACTCTTGATAGTTCTGCTGTTTTTGCTGCGTTAGAGCCACTAATTGTTTGTCCATATATTGAAAAAATCTCCAAAGAGTCCGACATCCCCATATTTGAGCCAGTGCCGCGTGTTGTTAAACCTGCTTTAAACGCATTTGTAATTGTTGTGTCTGCGTTTGCTGTATACCTTTTTATAGCCATTATTTAACAGTTCCTTTAATATCCAATTCCGGAAACTTTACTTCGAAAATAGCATTTTGTGGGATTGCCACATATCTTCCGTCCGGAGAAGTAAATTCATCTATACTAAAACCAATTTGTGAATAATTGCTTGCATCTTTTTTAACAATTTTAACATTAACTGTGTCCGCAACTCCGCGTACGCGATTCAAAGTTGAGTATATCTCTGTGATGGAAAACGATTCCCCAATGGAAAGTACTTTTTCTTTGATTCTCTGTCTCAGGGCTCGTGATGCAACTTCTAAAGTATCGAATTTATTTGCTGCAGAATGACTTACAATTTCAAACTCAATTCCAATATTAACAATTTCTGCATCTAAAATGTCTACTGTATCATTTATCATTTTGTAGCGGTTGACCCAAGTTTTAAGATTCTGTTTTAGTGTGTCGTTTGCTTTTATTAATTTAGTGTTTGCATCTTCAGATAAAATGTATAAATTAAGATTTCTTTTAAAAGAGTCTACATCACGAATAACATGACATTTTTTAATGGCCCCAAATTGAGCAGGCAACCTATAAACTAAGCTTGAATAATCTTGTAAAGTTACTGCACGACTTTGGGCAGAAAATGTACTTTTAATTCTTTGTTTTATTTGTGTTACGCTGGGCGTGGTTATGTTACCCAAAATAGGTTCGTCGTTGTTTACTTCTAAAGATGTTATAACCTCATTTAATTTTGAACTAACTAAGGTCGCACCATCCAATACAGAAGGAAATTCTAATCTAGCATCACGTTTGGCTACTAAAGTATTGGCGGCAGCATTCGTGTTTGATGCAGTATTAATACGATATCTAATAGTTAAAATAACATTGGATGGGCTAATTCCTAATTTATCTGTTGATAATAAATTAGTTGGATCAAAAGATTCGTCTGTAATATAGTCTCTCCCGTGAATTTTTAATATTACTTGACTTGGATCTTGGACTGCTGCGACTTCTGGCGTTAATTGATCTTCAGAGCCGTATCCAAATTGTAATATAGTTGTTCCATATTCTTTTACAACAGTAAATCGTCTTGGTACTGCAACTGTTTTTAAGATAAAAGGAGTGTCTTTCCTGTCTGAATTTGTATTATTTATTGGAACATAGATTGTATCTTGGGAAAGCTCTTCTACTTCAGACCATTCATTTCCATCTTCGTCCGCTACGGAAATAATTTCTGCCACATTTGCATTCTTTAATATTATCCTGCGAAATGGCTCGTGGTCTCCAACTGTTGCTACTTCACTTTCAAACTGGCCAGAGACTACAGAACCATGGGCTTTGACTGCATAATGTGTTGTTAAGGAAGAGTCTTCATCAAATTTAGCTGCAATAATATCATTTTTGTTATTAGAAAAATCTATATTTTCTAATAAAGTAAAAATATTACCATTCGTTGAAATAAAAGTGCTCCCTCTTCTTAAAACAGGGATGTAATCAGAATCGACTCCAATACCATTTGAATTGGCTGGAACTAAAATATAAAAAATTGCTGTGCCATAAGAAGATGGAGATGTTTCATATTTATATCCTAATTGTTTTCCCAATCTTATTACATTATTGTATTCAACCGCAGTGTCTAAAAAGGATTCATTTACTTGATAATCTAAATAAAAAGATAAAATGTCTCCAACATATGCTACGGTGTCAAGCATAAGCGCACCGAAGGAGGACTTATTAAAATCTTTGAAACTTTCAGGATAGTAAGTTTTTGCATATGATACTAAATCACTCTTAATTGAATTAAAATCTCGACTACTATATTTAATTGGTATTTGTTTTTCAGACATATTTAACGTATTTCCCTTATAATATTAAATAGTGTCTTCAAAGAAGAATTCCACAACATCATAGATCCGTAATGGTTTGATAAGATATTTAATTTGAAGTTTAAATAAATGAGGATCTCCATACTCTATTTCATCTGGGCCGAACATTGTTACCTTCACTTCTATAAATGGCATATATTTATTAACTTGACTTATGATTCTTGTTTCTATTTCTTGGTACGTTAGCTCGTGATTTGGCTCAAATAAATAATTTCTTATTCCGACACCATATTCAGGATCCATAATTCGTTCACCAGGTGCAGTTAAAACAAGCATTTTTAAATTTTGAGATACCATTTCTGCATAAGTTTTATTTAATGTATAGCCGTCGCTTGTATCTTCTTGTAATGGTAATTTTGGTGATAGCCCTGATGCCATAAAAATCTCTCCTTTAGTTATAATTACTTCTTTTTTATAAAATTGGGCCTATCTTTCTAAATTCTTTTTAATTTTAACAGAGTGCGTCTGTCCCTAGCACATCATAAGGGTCCCAAATCTTAGTGTCTAGACCATGAGTTACTGCAATTTGGCGGTTCCAGTTGCCTTCCATGAAGGCCACATCGAGATCGTCGATATCGCCCCCGGCAGCCACGTACTTCTCCCCGATCTGTGCGATCTCGGCTGGCGACAGGCCACTCTCGGTTATTAAAGTGCCGGCGGGCGCTGTTAGCAGACCTGTTATATGTAATTCCACACCTCCACGGTTTCGGTTTGGGAGCGGCTTGCCGTCGAACCATTCACCGCCGGCGTCTTCAGCATTGCGATCAACCCACTGAATAGTTACAATATCCTGTAAATTATTTTGAGTTATGAACTCCTCGATGCTTTTCTTTATTGACCCGGCGAGATAGTTGAGTTCTCCACAACTACCATGGTCAACTGCAAATGCCCAGCCGCTGCCCGCGCTGGTGGTGTTTTCGCCGTAAACCCAGGAACTCCCCATATCTTTGACTGCAATCTTTGTAGATGTACTTCCATGCACGTTTGAGTCAGGATCATCTTTTTTCCATTTAATATAACCAAGGGTTTTATCACAAGTTGCCTCGTAAAAATGTTTTGGCCCATCTGGCTGGCCTACTACAAATGACAGAGTATTTCCGTCCAGGAAGTTCGGGCGGAAATACTCTCGTGTTTGAGCGCTCGGGTGATGCCAGTTTCCTTTACAGTTTGTACCCTCGTAATCTTCGTTAGTGTACGGGAACTTAATAACCCATGCCACCACAGGGCTGTCCTTAGTAATTTCTTCAAGCTTTTTCTGAATTTCTAGTTTTTTATCTCCTTTTTCAAATATAGAAACCTCTTCGCCGAGGAATGTTACCCTACTAAGCACTGGTTCCCACGTATCACAGGCCTCATCGATACACCACTGGAAGTTCGACAAGCTTGGCAAATATGACGGTCCGGGGATTGTCTGCTGGCCGCCGGCGCTCAACACATCATTATAGAAGCCCTCAAGTATAAGAATTTGTTTTCTTGCTAATTCAAAGGTGGCCTTATTGT
>Ga0208010_1000528_pt1 | contig 13587 bp, 29 predicted proteins | sample 2_EtaG_FD_184074 | JGI IMG/M metagenome (GOLD analysis project Ga0208010, IMG submission 184074) | Marine viral communities from the Subarctic Pacific Ocean - 2_ETSP_OMZ_AT15125 metaG (SPAdes) (version 2) | ecosystem: Environmental > Aquatic > Marine > Oceanic | place: Pacific Ocean | collected... | reverse complement strand
TTCAGCAAGGCAACTTCAGTGTAAGTTCTTCAAATATTGTTATGGACTGGTCGCCTACTTCGAGCAACACTTGTGATTGGATTTTGCATTTCGGCACTGGCTTGATAACCACACCAGCAGACAGTTCAGTTACAGCAAGTAAGCTTGGAAGTTTGGCAGTCACAGGAGCAAAATTAAATACTGATGTCATATCGGCACAAACAGAATTAGCTTCTGCTCCAGCAGATGCAGATGAGTTTATGGTTTCTGATGGTGGTGTTTTAAAAAGAATAGATTACTCTTTGATTAAGGCTAGTAACACCCCATCATTTCACGTTGACTTTGATGATTCATCATCAACAGATATAGCCTACGATACTGGCACAAAAATGCTTTTTGATACTGAAAGAATAGATACAGATGGTGCGTATGACAATTCAACTAATTATCGCTTTACGCCACAGGTAGCAGGTAAATATTTTGTTTACGGCTCAATCGGATTAAACAGTTCAACTGACTATGATGATAAGTATTGGATTTGCGAAATAAGAAAAAATGGTAGTACAGCAATAATTGGAAATAACCAAAGTAGTAATTATACCTGTACTACAGCTAATATGATTGTTGATATGAATGGCTCTAGTGATTACGTAGAGTGTTTTGGATATCATAATATTGGCTCTACTGTCGGTACAGTCACTTCAAAATTCTATTCATTTTTCGGAGGGTTTAGATTGATATGAGTAATTTACCTAATAAAATTAGATTATATTTAGATAGAGAAGTTGATTTTCGTAAAGATGTCATTGTTCAAGATGACGGACAAGGACAATACATCAAGGAATGGAATGTAGCAGAAGCACAACCAACAGACGAACAACTAAACGCATTTGAAAGTGAAGCAACAACTTTAGAAAGTAATGTTCAAGTCATTCAAACAAGAAGAAAATTGTATGGCACACTTGCCGAACAGTTGGAATACATCGTGGAGAATGGCGTGGAGGCTTTTATCGAAAAACAAAATCAAATAAAATTGGATAACCCAAAGGAATAAACAATGGCACAGATTAAATTACAAGCAGACGGACTTAACCTAGCGGACACCTTTGCTTTCAGTGGAACTGTAACTGGTGCTGGTGGAATAACTGAAGCTGATACTTGGAGATTGACAAGTAATTTAACTACTACAGGAGCATATCTTACAGCTAATCTTGAAAGAGATGATACTTACGGAAATGGTCTGCTAGGAACAGGAATGAGTGAAAGTAGTGGCGTATTTACTTTTCCATCAACAGGATTTTGGAAAGTTTATTTTCAAATGAACTGGCATTTATCAACGGATGTAAGATGGGCGAATAATAAAATTTCAGTAACAACAGATGATTCAAATTATAATGTTGCTGCTGTGGGAGCAACCAATGGCAATGCAAGTGCTGGTTATGAATGTAGTTGTGCAACTGAAAAAATTATAGATGTAACCGATGTTGCAAATGTAAAAGTAAAACTTTATGTGTCTTGTGTTTCATCACAAGCTACTTATTCATCAACAAGTGATAATGTAGTTTTTGCCACTTTTATTAGATTAGGAGATACATAATGGCGTGGGATAAAAATGGAAGACCAAATCATATCGAAGCAGCATTATGCACTATGCACGAAAATCAATGGTTTACTTGGACAGACAGCAATGACAAAGTTTATGCTAACCTTCGCTTAACAGAAAAATTTTGGGATAGTACAAAACCAGAAGAAACTCCTCACGAAGAAGGAATGATGAATAATCCTTATTCATTACCAACGGAAGAAGCAGTAAACGCTAAACTTGTTGAACTCCAAGATGCTTGGGATTTAGCTAATGGCTAAACGAAGAATTAATAAAGAGAAGCCATCTAAACTGCTTGATGTAAGACTGGTAATTCAGGTGGGAATGATACTGTTCGCCATTGTAGGTTTTTATTTTACGACTAAATCGCGATTAGATGTCATAGAAAACAACATGTCAGAGATTAAAAGTTCTTTGACGGATTCTAGACTGGTGAAGTTGGAAATGAGATTAGAGGAATTGGCGAAAGACCTGAAAAGAATTGAAATGAACCTTATGTCTTTGGAGGATTGGATCGAGGAAGATCTGATCGGTGACATAATACAACAGAAAGGATAGGTATGAGTGATTTATGTGAGTGCGGCTTTCTTAAAAGCAGATGCACGCACCCTAATTGTTCTGATGCTGAAAAAGAGTTTGATTCAAAAATATTAGCGAATGGCATCAAGATCTTGACTGACATATCCTCTAAAAAATTACAAAGAAAAGAAGAACAAAAAGGAAATGATTAAGATATGGTTCTTGCTGGTGTTGATAAGCATCCAAGAAGGCGACCCCCTCATTTACAAGGGGATAATGGGTTACGATTCAGAATCCAAGTGCTTGGAGAACGGAAAAATGGCTGAAGATTTTATGATGGAAGTTGAAATGCGCAGAGGACTTGGTGATGAAAGGACTGTAAGGATGGAAAGTTTCTGCATCCCCTTTGATATTTTCGACCAGAAGAAAAAAACTAAGGAGTTTGAGAGTTGACATGCCTGATGAAGAAAAATGTTTTTTATGTTCTGAACAGCTGAAGCACATTGAATCCACTGTTAATTCCATATCCACGGAAATGAAGGAGCAGAGAAAAGAGATACAGTCACTCAAACAAGAAATGTCCACAGGCAAGGGAGCCATCAGAGCCGTCACCTGGATAGGTGTGATATTGGGTGCGATATATACCTGGTTGAAAATAGTGGATTAATTGTCTTTAGAGAAAGTCAGGCTCGGACTCCAGTCGGAGTTCACCGCAGCAGCCTGGTTGTCTAAAAACAATTACCTGGTGTACTGGAAAACCCAGGACAATGATGTCATAGATTTAATCGCGGTCCATCGAATAACTGGGTCCGTGATTAAGGTGGATGTCAAGACGGCATCCCACCGCAAAAAAACTGGATACATGATTTCCAGGAAATTAAGCAACTACCAAAAGCAGCTGGATGTGAAGATCCTGTATGTTTTTAAAAATGGAGAATGCAAATGGAAAAAATGAAAAATGCGTGGAGCAACCTGAAACCATCACTGAAGATTTTTATCGTCATAGCTGCTGGGATTCTTATTTTCGCTCTCGTCAACAACATCTTCAATTAAAATATGTGGCAACTGTTACTGAAACCTTTGATCGGTGTCGCTGGTGATGCCGTCAAGGGTTTTGTTCAAACTAAAAAAGCGAAAACAGAAGCTAGAATTTCAGAAATAAAAGCAAAGACAAAATTGCATGAACAGCAGATCGCTGGGGAGGTTTCCTGGGAGGCATCAGCCGTTGACCAGATGAAAGGCTCCTGGAAGGATGAACTGATCTTGATCGTTCTTCTTGTTCCAGCCGTCTTGGTTTTTATTCCTGGAATGACGGAACACATAGAGAGGGGATTTGTCGCCTTGAAGCAGCTCCCTGATTATTACAAGCATCTGTTATACATTGCGTGTTCGGCATCCTTTGGAATCAAGGGAGTCGGATCAGCAGTCAAGTTTTTCCAGAAGAAATGAAACCAAAGAATTTTGATCAGTGGAGGATTTTTCCACGACTGTTAATTACATTATACGGCATCGCCTTTTGGCGGACTACGGAATGGTTCATGTCACTGCCTGAACCGACCAACGCGCAGTCAGCCTTCGTGTCCGTGATAGTGGGAGCTGGCGCAGCCTGGTTCGGATTATATGTCGGCGGAAGCAAGCAAGCGAGCGTGAAGATAATTAAAAAGGATTAAACTTCTTGTTTAAGAAAAGACGGAAGAAAAAAATTTCAACTACTGTTCCTGGAATGTGGTTTCACTCGATGTCCAGGGATGAGCAGCTCCAATACCGCTACTCCAACCGACCATCTGGATGTGAAATGTGCAAAGATTATCCAATTCACTCAAATGACAGTATGAAAACCTGGATGTGCGGAGATTGCCAGCATAACGCATTTAAGCCAAAAAAAAACCCTCATATTTCAACACACAAGGGTTTTAAGAAGGAGGGTGGTACGATTACACCCCCCCAAAAAATTCAATTTTAACTATACTTATAAACTTCCGATATGGAGATGGGATTTTTTAATGACTTCCATATTCTTCTATATATAAAACAATCAATATAAACTTTATCTCTCTTGTGATTAAACTTTCTCACAGCAATTCTTTGATACCCTCCAATAAATTTTCTAAAATATCCATTATCCCCAATTCTAATTTGTCCTGGTTCTACTTGTACCAGTTGTAAAGTTTCTTCCATAATTTTTTTCCTTTCCTATATAAATATAAAATCAACAGTCCGACAGCCAGGTCGTAGATCATTCCAACAACCCAGCTATTTCATTCTGGTCTTTTCTGTTCTCATCGTGGTTGACCCATTTCCCCCTGACATAATGATCCGATATCTGTTTTGATGCGTGTCCAGCATCCCTCATCATGTTTTTTTTCTTATGATTCAGATAATCCCTCAAGGTGATCACGAACACGCGCAAGCTGTGAGGATTGATCCTCCCAACAATTCCCAACTCCTTATTAAATTTATTTAAAATTCTATTGGCAAAATTATTTCCCTGGATGATCGTTCCCCTGGTGCTGGGGAATAACAATCCTTTTTGTATTACAGGATCTCCAGGTATCCTGGTGCGACTGTAAATTAATTTTTCAATTAACGCCGCCATGCCGCCATCAGGCTTGGTTGATAAAGCAACAGTTCTCATGCCAGTTAATGTTTTTGTCATGTGATGTAATTCATTGGTCAGGGTGTTGACAGTCTTGTTGATGTCGATTGATTTTGATCCTGGATTATAGTCTTGAATCAACAAAGGCAAAACCTCCCCTGGTCTGCCTCCCAGCTCGCACATCAGCCTCACCATGACGTAGTGCTGAAAATTCCAACCTTTTAATTTTTCTAATATTCCTTTGAGTTTCTTCAAGGACTCATCGAACCCTCCCTGGACCGCAACTGGGTCAGGCTTGCTGGCTTCATACTTCTCTTTTAATTTTTTAAAATCAGACCGATCCACATCACGGCATGGGTTCATTGTTATTCCCAGGTTTTCATTAAGCGCGAACTTGAACAGCCTTGTCAGCAGTCCGAAGGCTTGCTTGTTGTTACGCACTCCGAAATTCTTATTAAAATATTTTTGAATCTGATACACGATCGGCACTGTAAATTCCTTGATCCCCATGTTGCGGATGTAAGCACCCTTGTATTTTATTCCGCCTTTCCATTCATTCTTCCCCCCATCATATCTCCCCAGCATCGCACACAGTAAATAATTATAGTCCTTGATACAGGAAGTGCTTGGATCAGCAGCCTCAAAATCTTTCATGAATTTCTTTGACAGCTCCAGGAGGGAGATGAACTCCAAGCCGTAGAGTCCGTCTTTGATTTCCTTTTCAATTTTTTGTTTCTCCAGGATCAGCAGCTCCACGTTCTTATTTGAAACTCTCTTGATGTTGCCTGGATCTTCCCTGTCCAGTATTTCAAAATACTGTGACTTGCGAGCCTTCCAGGAACGGACATTGCTTGTTGAATATCTGCTCATATTTTTTTTCCTTTCATTAATAATATAGAGATAAATGCTAAAAAGTCAATATGACACTCGGCTGTTTGTCACTTTTTATGTCATACTTTTTGTCATATTGGCATACGAATAATGGCGGAATACCTTGTCTTATTATGGGATACTGTGGGATACCTTAATATATAGAATATGGCGGAATACTTGGATAAAATTATTTAGACCCAACGATTAACAGTCGTTTGCTGCTCCGCGGAAAACAGCCATTATCTGACACCCTGTCATATTTTTTGTCATACCGATATTTTTATTTTTAAAAAAATAGCCGTTTGCTCATTGTGTCATTTAGCATTTAATTCTATAAGAAAATCTTTTTTTCCTGGGTAGTTCAATGGTAGAACGCTCGGCTGTTAACCGAGAAGTTGGTGGTTCGAGTCCACTCCCAGGAGCCAGTGATTATTTAATGATCTTTTTTTTTGGATTTTTTATTTTGTTTCTTAATCTCTTTTTTAATTTCCTGACTCATCTTCAGCATCCTGTCGCACCAGATGGTGAAGAACCAGGTTTTAAATTTCATGTTAAGTCAGGATGTATTTTTTCATCTTCCTCCAGCATGTGTATTTTTGCATTCTCCTTGTATTTTTTTGTCTTTGGGTCCAGTTCATTCGGCTTGATCTTCGCGACCAATTTATAAATATAAACCCATTCACCACATAATTTTCCCTCCCATTGAAAATGCAGCTTCTTGGGAACTTCTTGCTTTTGTTCCAGACCCATTGGATTGAAACAGTGGTGAGTGCAGATCATGATTTAAACTCCGAACAATCTCTCCGCGATTCTTTTACCTTGCGGTGTTAATTCAGTTTCTTTAATGCGGCGGTCATATTTATCTGAAAGAGAATTTTTAGTGATCCACCCTTTGCCTCGTCTGTATTTTCTTCCCATACCGCTGGACAGCATTGTGCAATTTCTATGAAGTGTGTATCTTTCCAAATTATATTTATTTTGAATATCCAGAAGAAGAACTGGAACATCACTTTTCCATAATTCATACATGATAATGATCTGAACAACAGGAAGCGTTCTGTTTTTTTCTTCTAATTGAACGTCACTTAATTTCATTAAAAAATCTGATATAATCATTCAGGATCCGTTCCTTGCCACTTGTCAAAGTCATAAGATTCTATTTCTTTAACCAAACATTTTGGTTGATGATCCGTTTGCAGCTGTAAGAGAAAGTCCAGCCACTCGTCAGGCTTGATGCTGTTCTTGACCATGCGGACCGCTGGACTGATCCGCTGCACGCGGAAGTTCGTTATCTCCTCCTTCGCGCTCAATCTGTAAAACAACACGAATCCTGGCACGCTGAACTTGTCCGCCAGTTTCTTCGTCAGGGTGTAGGCTTTGAACTTCTGACCGACATCCTTCGCCAGCTCGATGAAGGCGAGAGGCTGGGTGCAATGCGGACACACCTCAACGCTGTCAACGTCAATCATCGCAATGCCGTCAAATCTCCTGTGCCATTTGGAGTAAGCCTCTTGCTTTAAATTGGAATACCAGTGCCTAACCATTGACGAGTTCAACAGATCTTGCCGTGAATTTCACTCGCCTTACCTTCCCCTGTTTGACCAAGCCGTCAATCAAGAAATGAATCCCTGACTTTGATTTCAAGCCGACTCCGTCAGCCATCTCCTGATAGGATGGGGAGAAATTGTTTTCATTGATGAATCTCTTAATGAAAAAATATATTTGGGATTGCCTCCTGGTCATCGACTTTTCTTTTCTATTCTTGTGACCTTTTTAAAATAAGAATTGTCATATTTAAGATTATGAAAATTAGGATTCTTTTTATGGAATTTTATATACTTGATGGCTTCTAATAAATTTTTGATATTATCTTTTAAAAAACCGATACCGCTGTTACAACCAACGCATAATAAACCCCTTACATAACCACCAGATTTTTTTTTAACACCAGAAAGATGCCGATGATCTATAAAAAATTTTTTATCTTTATTTGGTCGCACTCCACAGATTGCACAAACGCCATTTTGTTTTTTTAATATGCTATTGTACTCAATGTTATTGATCAGTTTCCTGTCCTCAACAACACAATTCTTGCACCACTTCCTGTAACGCAGCCAGGTTTGTCCATTTCTTCCTTTCATATGTTCAGTATAAAATCTGACTTCTGATTTTTCTTCTTCACATTTTAAACAAGTACGCATTATTTCTTTTTTTCTTCCTTGATCACAGGCATTTTTTGTATGTTCTCTTGACGGAGATCGAAATTCTTGTCATAGGATTTCTCCAACCGCTCCTCCAGGAAACTGTTATGCTGTTTCAATTCCTTGTTTTCCTTCTTCAAATCCGAAACTTGTTTCTTCAGCTGCTGTTCTTCTTGTTCCATAAAATCTTTTCAATATAGACCACGCCATCCATCAGCTCCTCTTGCAGATTTTTTAATGCAGCCTCATCATCCATGTCCGCCTGGTCAAAGGTGTTGCCAAACTTGACGATCCCCTTGTTCGCTCGGATGTTGAACTTGTCCGTCACTGACTGCACCAGCTTATCTTTTGTTATTGTCATTTTGACTCCAATGATTTTTCTTCCTTTTAAACTGACCTTTGTTTTTTCTATGTTTTGTATAAATAGGTAAATGTGATTTTATTCTTCCCTTAATTTTCATAAATTATTCTCCCTCAACCATTGATCCAGCCTCCTGATGGAGATGACGTACTTTCCAGCGAGCCTGGTCATCGGCAATTTGTTGTTAATTCGCAACCGCAAGATTCTTTTGCGCAGAGCCGCATCCGTCAGGTGCGGCTGGTGTTGAAATAATATCTTACCAGCCGCAACCGCACCCAAGAGAGATGATTGATTTAAGGGGTTCATTATGAATTAAAATTTTAATCCATCATCTGATTTCTTGGATGATCCCTTGGCGGCTTGCCTTTTAGTCCAGGCTTCCTCGAACGGCTCGATGGTGATGCCGAAGTAAGGCTTGCCGTTTTTATTTTTGTTGCACCACATTGACAGATGGACCTTGGTGTTGGCTGGGATTGACACTTCCTCTCTGAACGTGAATCCGCTTTTCTCCTTGTCATCGTCAAACATGAACGAGGTGGCAACGCACTTATTCTCCTTTTTATCGCACAATTCCCTTAACTGCGGATCTCCAGGATTTATCATTATATTGAGTTTTGGCATTAGGATTTAACCTCCTTTTAACTCTGATAATCTCGCAACAAACATTTTCGTCAGCTCTTGCTGGTCATCGCCAGGCAATCCAGCTTTCCAGGCTTGAAACCTGGTCACGATTTCACGCAAGTTGCCAGGATGAGTCGCTTTATTCAAGCATTCGGAAAAGTGATGAACTTGTTTAGCTTTATCCATTTCACCCCATCCTGGCGGCAAAGACTGATCAGGTTGCGAGCTACCATCAGCCTGATTGCCTTTGGCATCTTGACCAGCCTTATCCTTTGCAGCTTTCGGCTGCTGTTTCTGTTGGTGGATCGCTTGCTCCATTTCATTCGCTGAAGCGTACTCCCCACCCTGAAGTCCGATGTTCGCCAGGCAGCGACCGATGCTTGATGTCTCCGCCACCTCGGCTGCGCTTGTCTTGTTGATGAAACTGGCATCTCGTTTTTCCTCGGCGAACCCATTGGCGACAATCTCTCCGCCGATCCATATCGTGCTTTCAGAGCGGACAAAATTGTCATCATAGGTCTGCTCGGTCGTGATCCTGGCATCGAGTCCGAAATGTTTTCTGAAGATCAGGGATCTGTCCTTGACCATCATGTATTTCTTGCCTTTTATGTTCTGCTTGTTCTTGTCGTTGAACTGCTCCACTTCCTTGACGGCAGCCGCCAGCGTGTCGTTGAAATCCCTAGTCATCTTGCAGCACCAACCAGTTAAAAATTCTTTTTTGCAGTCCTGATGTTTTTGGTCTTTCTTTTTTCGGTCTTGGTCTTGTGCCGATGAAGAACGCCTCTTTTTTCTTTTTGCATTCCTTCAGCATCGCATCCTCCAGGTCCATCCGCCTTGAATCGCTCCTGGTGTGGATGATCTTAATCTCTTTTTCATTATTTTTTAAAGATATCACATTCCCCATAATTCTTTCGCCTCCCTCAGTTGTTCCTCATTCAGATCATTCCAGTAAAAACTGTTGAAGTCAGGCTGAACGTGCTGAGCCAGGACTTTAGGATCTGATGAAATTTTAAGCAGATTTTGACGAACTGTCAGCACGGCTCGGCAATGCTCCAAATATTCTTCCATGGCAGCTGGAGTCAGCTGCTCGCAGTTCTCTTTCGAGAAAATCTTGTATTCATTGTTTGTCTTTTTTGTTTTCCTGTCCACGACTGGCATCCCAGTGTGATAGATCAGGATGGGTTCCAACCCAGTCGCCTTCCAGTAGAATGCGACCTGGCACAGATAATTGAAGTCAGGCTCTCCCTTGGGGATGTATCCCTTTTGCAGTTTTTTCGTGTGCCATTTTGTTTTCAGCTCCACCAGGTACTTCGATGTCGCCATCAAGTCGGTTCTGCCGATGGTGGTGATTTCAATGCCTGGAAAAAAATGCTCGCAATACAATTCCGTTGTCAGGTCTTTTTCTTTTCTGATGTCAATCTCATCCAAGGCTCTGATGCCGTTGTTAATGCAAGCACCCATCACCTCCAGGTTTTTATTAAATCGGTCCAGCTCCCCCCCAGCATATAAGACTTTATTTTTTTTATAGGACTCAATTCCACTTTGACTGGCGTGTTCCTTGCTTGCACCAGTAAAGACATAAGAGCTTAAACCTGAAGATTCTTTAGTTTTTTTATTATAAAAACCTTGAGTCGCATTGCCAGCGGTCATGTTCGGATTGGGTATCTTCGCCGTTCTCCTCCAATCCTGATCCCTGAAAACATAATTGTGCAGCCATACATCCAACGGCAGATTAACTTGCGAGGGGGAGAAATGGTTGTGTCCAGCAGCCAGGTAATAATCAGGAACGATGACTGGATCTTCAGTCTTTCTTAAATCATCTAAAAAATCATCTACCACGAACAATTCCTAAACATATTAGGAACATAATTAGCATTTTTTGCAAAGTTTCGTCAAGAACTTTGCAAATATTGCTAATTTTATTTACTTTTTAAGGGGGTAGAGTATCCGCTGCTCCGTAGAATCCAGGAGATTGTCTTTAAACCATAGTCTTATTAGCATTAATAGCTATATATATTTTTTTATATTTTAAACTTTGCAAATTATGCTAAGTAGTTTAGAAACAAAAGCTAGATATGACACTCCAGGAATGGAAAATACTGCAAAACATCAAATCCCTTGGAGAATTGGCGAAAAAACTGAAGGTTGCGGACACCACCAATCCAGCCAGGCTGGTCCACCGATGGATCAAGGGGGAGGCTTTTCCCACGCAGAAGAACCTGGCTCTCATCTTCAAGGCAACCAATGGCAAAGTCACCCCAACAGATTTCCTTACCCAGTAAGCTCCAGGTCAGCGGCTTGACCATAGCTCTCCGCTGTCAAAAGCAGCTCCTGGAGATCGCTGATGATGAGGGAAGCTACCACGCTGGGAAACAGCTCGTAGTTTTTGATGAATCTATCATTGAACAACAGACCTCCTACAGCTGCATCCTGGTGTGGCACGAAATATGCCACATCATTTATGAGCAGTACAATTTGAAGGATAAGAAGGAGGAGGATGTGGTCAATGCGATGAGCCGAGGGTTCGTTCAGATCTTGAGAGACAATCCTGGGTTTAAGAACTGGATGGATCAATGCCTGAAAAACTGAAAGACACCGAAATTCTGGAAATACGATCCTTGCTCAAGATTCTGAAAAAACCCTCAAGCGGAGGGATCAGGATCAATAAAACACTCCGTTCCCTGGTGGTCCTTGTCTGCTTGCGCCACCGCATCGAAATCTCCGATCTTATCGGACCTTGCCGAAAGAGAAGGTTGGTCAAGGCTCGAATCGACTTCAGCCACATCGCCTTCAGGCAGAGGAGTTGGAATAAGACAATCATAGCCAGGACCCTCAATAGGAATTACAGCACTGTCATACACCACCTGAAGAAGCAGCCGAGCGAGAAAGCCGATGCCATCGAACAGACCTATTGTGCCTGATGATCCTGGAAAAGTGGAAAATGCTGAAGCTGGTCAACGCCGATGTCAGTCTCAACTCCGCAGCCAGGCGCATCATGATCTTCCTGTTGGACCGAGAGAACTCCAAGACCAAAGCCTTGTTCCCCAGCCATCAGAGGATTGCGGCGGACTCCAACTTGCACGAGCGGTCCGTCAGGCGCGGACTGCACAGCCTCATTGACAACGGATACCTGGAAATACTGGAAAAGGGAACCCCAGGTCAATCCACGCGGTACAAGATTGTCTGGACAACTTTGTCCAACAAGGTGGACAATATTGTCCAGAAAGGTGGACAGAACTGTCCGACTAATCCATTAAATAATCCATTAAATAATCCATTAATAAATAATCCACTGGACAAGATTGTTAAAAATTTAGTAAAGAACACGAATGCAAGTTATAAATATGTCAAGGAAGGCAAGAGGAAGAAATACAATTCGGATGAAATGATTTATCAAAGAATATTGAAAAAGACTGGCGACCCCTTCCTTGCGGAAGGATGGCTGAAGTTGAGAAAAAGCTGGAAGAAGGATGATCAGGTGCGAGCTGACAAGTACGCTCGGCATCTGGAATGCCTGAAGTAACAGTCCAGGACCTCATCCACCTCTTTGAGGAGGCTGCCAGGACCGACAGGAGGCTACCCCCCGCTTTCCAAAAGGAGAGAACGACCGCCTGGCTTGATTATCGTCAGGAAAAAATGTACCAGCGCAGCTATCATAAGACGGATTTCAAGATCGTTCCCACCGCTTCGCAGATCGACAGATGGTGGATCGCCTGTGAAATATTGGGGAAGCTGGTCAAGGACATCGACACCAAGAGGATGCTGTGGATGCGCGCTAAAAAAATCCCCTTCACGCAGCTTGGTCGCGCCTTCGGTGTGAGCCGACACAAAATTAAAAAGACATGGGAGGAGGAATTGATATACCTCCGCTTATATTTGCAGATACATCAAAAAAATGAAAAAATAAGTTCCATTGTTGACAAAATTTGTGTAAGAAAAGGATAGACTTACAAAAGATTGTTTTAAAAAAAGCCAGCAATGAATGCTGGCTCTTTTATTCGGATCGCTCCGCTTTAATTATTGTTGTATTGCCATTCTCCAATTTTGTTTTTCAATAAAATTTTTACATTTTTGACATTTAATTGAAAACCAAGAAAAATGATAAACTAGAGATTTTTTAGAACATTTAGGACAAATAATATTTTTGCCTAACTTTCCAGCTCTAGTTCTTTTATTAACTTTTTGCATTATTTAGACTCCTTGTAGTAGTTTAACATTTGAGGAAGCCATCTGGGTATCGGCTTCGCACCGCTTAGCCAAGTTGAGACAATGTTCCTGTCTGATTGCGTTACCTGGTTAAAGCAGATTTTAGACAAATCAGCTTGGGTAATTCCAAGCTGATTCATTAATTTTTTGAGCTGTTTTTTGGTCATAACAAGTTATTTTTTACAAGGCATTTAGAATAGACATAATTACCATATTTATTGATCTTTTTGTTTATTTCTTTTTCCTTGTCATCCCTTTTTTCTCTTTCTTCCTGGGAAAGCTGGGTTGTATTTTCAAAGCTGTAAGACAGTTTTGAATGAACTTGCTTGACGGATTTACAATAACAAATCTGTCTGAGCTGCTCTTTGCTTAATTTCTGGAGATCCGCTTTTTGTTCAAATTCTTTTATGTCTTTGAAATCAGACCATCCAGCGGAAACGCTGAAGCGTGATACATGTTGATCTTCAGTAAGATACATGACCATCACCGCATCATAGGTGCTTTTCTTAGGCTTGCACCATTTAGCGGTTTTTGGATTTAAAGTCGCGTAACAAAATCGATCTCCGTGCTTTGTTGTTTCTATCCAGTATCGTCTTGAAGTTTTCAAGCGAAATCCCCAAGGATAGTT
>Ga0208010_1000527_pt1 | contig 13588 bp, 18 predicted proteins | sample 2_EtaG_FD_184074 | JGI IMG/M metagenome (GOLD analysis project Ga0208010, IMG submission 184074) | Marine viral communities from the Subarctic Pacific Ocean - 2_ETSP_OMZ_AT15125 metaG (SPAdes) (version 2) | ecosystem: Environmental > Aquatic > Marine > Oceanic | place: Pacific Ocean | collected... | reverse complement strand
TGGTGGAGCGTCGGTTGACTCCGGCTCAGGCTCGTAACGTGAAAGCGGCTGCTGAGGGGCGGTTGCATCCCGGTTCGTTGGAGGATCGTGTCCGCGCTTTGAACGACCAGATGGGTGATGCTGCCGCGAATCTAGATGAGACGATCACGGTGCCGCGGTTGGATCGGTTGGGCCGCGATGTCGAGGTGGAGATGACCCGGTTGGCGTACGAGGTCGACGAGTTGAAGGCGGGGGGTTGGGAAAACAAGGTTGTTGATGGTGAAGCGTTTTCTCGGGAACCGTCGAAGTCTCGTGTAGCAAAGTTGGTTCGCCGGTCGCTGAAGAAACGTCGTGCGTCGTTGTTGGCTGCTGCCGACGAGGCTGGTGCGTTCCGTGTGGGGACACCGGAGGCTGCTGAGGCTGTCCGGGTTCGCATCAGCAGCACCATCAATGATGACATCGCCGATTTGTTGGATCGGCACATAACCGACGAGGCAACTATTCGGGTTGCTAAGGGCCACGACCCGTCTGATTACCGCATCGACCCTGTGACGAGTCATCCACGTCCCGGCGACAGTTATCCAACAAGGTTGACGAGTCGGGAAAAGGACATGATTCGCACGGGTCGTGGAACCCGACGTGTGGTCGATGAGAAGGGTACTCCGTGGGAGGTGTACGAGTTCGACCCGACGATTGAGGTGTCGAGTTGGGGTGCCCGTCGAACCCTTTCGGAAGAGTTCGCTGCGGCTGAGGGTGAAGTTGTTCACGGCAACACAGCGTTCAGAAACTTTTCCGATGAGGCGTTGGACAAGTTGTCAGCGATTGACGACTGGACCGAGTTGGATGCCGCCCAGTTCGTGGAGTCGGAACGCGCCGGGTTGACGGCCGACGCAGTAGATCAGATCACTGTCGATTTGTTGGATGCTGCAACTGTCGACGCTGCCGAAGCGTTTGTCATGGTGGAGGGGCGGCCTGTGTCGGTGGCTGCGGTGCGTGTGTTGGATCGTGCCGCTGAGATTCTTCCTGAACGGTTGGCTGAGATGGTGCCTCGTAGCCCTGAGTGGGAACCGATCCGGCAGATGGCCGAAGGAGATTTTGTAAAGCCCGGTGTTTCCATCGTTGAGTCTTCGTCTGATCAGGCTGGCCGGTTGGCAGAAAACACTGCCCATTTGGCGCAGATAGACGAACGTATCGCAGCGTTGGAGTCTGGTGCGAAGGCTGCGTCTGTCCCTGCCGACGATGTGTTGCAGGCGGAACTGGCGTTGAAGCGGGCCACGGAGATGGAGTCGCAACTTCAGTCTCGTATCGAGGCGGTGAAGTCGGGGGAGGCGCAGCCGGGGTTACGTGAAGTAAAGGAGACTTTGGCCAGCCACCCGGATGAGGCTGCGTTGAGGCAGTTGTACGACCAGTTGGATGACATAGATTCACAGGGCATCAGCCACCCGTTGTTTAGTGTCCGTGACGATTTGGCTGCTGCTGCGGCGGAACTGGAATCCGCTGGTATACGTGTGAAGCCGTCGCCGGTGAAGTCGAAGGCGTTGCTGGCGACACGTAAGGCTCGCACGGTCACCGATCCGGGTGACCCAGCGGGGTACAAGGTTGCTGCGGCGCGTAAAAAGTCAACATCTAAAAAGGTGGATTCGGCCCGGAAACGCAAGGCACGTATCGACACGGCGTTTTCGAACCTCAAAGCAGGGATGGTTGGAACGGTCGACAATCCCGGTCCGTTGCGTAAAGCAGAGGTTGCTGCCCGCACCGGCGATTACACAGCGGCCCGGCAGCATCTTCGCACGGCGCGAAACAAACTTGGTTCGAAAACGATGGACGAAGTTCGCCGTCTCGCTTCCACCAAGTCGCCTGCGTTGGCTGATGAACTGGCCCGCATCGAGTCTCGTATCGAAGCGGTGTATGCAGATATGCCTACAAATCAGTCGCTCAAAACGGATCGGAACAGTTTGGCGGGGGCGCGTTTGCGGTTGGCGAAGTCCGCTAAGGCTATCGAAACTGGGATGGCTGATGAGTCTCGGTTGGTGGGGAAGATCGCCGACGAGATGACTGAAGCGGAGATTGCTGCGACGAAGTGGGCTAGCGGCATAAGGAATCTGCCTGCCCGGTTGCAGCCGATGTATAACCGGGTGTTGAGTTCGTTGCTGGCTAGGCGTTTGTCGTCCCCGTCGGTGTCTGACAATGCCACACGCAAGTTGACGTTCGGCAAGTACAAGGAGGCTGCGAAGGCTGCTGGTGTTCCTGAAAAAGAGTTCCGGCTTCTGGAACGTGAGGCGTTTGACACGGTGGCGTCGTTGCGGAAAGCGGGTTACGAACCGGTGTGGTTGCCGCATCGCCAAGTTGGTAACCGTGGCCGCGCTCCGGGGAAACTGTTCGGCCAAAAGATTGTTACTCCGTCGATGTTCAAGCAGCGGTACCTCAACCCGGAGCCTTACATCCGCAACCTCGCTGTCGCGTTTGAACAGAACTCTGCTGATTTTATTAGACGCACCGCTACCGAGGCTTTGTATTTCGGAGACGAGGCTGCTGGTTTGACCGGGTTGTTCAACATGTTCGGCAAGACTTGGGACGACTTGATGGACATGTATTCCGACGAGATTGCGTCTCAGCGTGCAAAGCAGCCGCATGTTCCTCCAGAAAACATTGCTCAACGGGTTATCCGTAAGGACTGGGCCACGGTAAACCCGACGAAATGGGGGCTGAGTGAGAAGTGGGCGCCGCAGTCGAAGATCAAGTACCGCCGACGCGGGTTGGGTACCGACCCTGAGGATGCGAAGGTGGCGATCGACAACATTTACATGCCGCGGGGTGTTTCAGCCACGGTCGAGGGGATGCAGAAAACCGGCGGGTTGATACCGTTTCGCAATACTTACGATCAGGTAATGGACGTGTTTCGTGTGTCTGCGTTGGCGTTGTCTCCCCGGTTCTTGGTTTACAACGCTGTGGGCGGTATGGCGATGTTGATGGCTCGCACCGATCCGACGGTGCTGCGGCACCTTCAACGTGCGAAGAAGATGGTCGACGACGGTGAACTGCCGCCCGAGATTTCTACTGGTGCTGCGATGGTCGACCCGGATTTGACGAAGGCGTTCACGCAGGACATTTCAAGGCTCGCTACTGACAAGCGCACAGGGTTTATGTGGGGTATCGGCGAGGGTCGTTGGTTGGGGGAAACGCTTCGCAACGTGCAGAAGGCTGCGAACAAGTCGTTTCAAATCAACGAATGGTTCGACAACGTGTACCGGGCTATGGCTTATCTCGACGAGTCAGACAAGGCGTTGGCGCGGGGTGCTACGGCTACGGAGGCTGCCGAGTCTGGCATCAAGTTGGCGAACAAGATTCTGCAAGATTGGGATGCGATGCTTCCGTGGGAGCGCACAATCATGCGTCGCGTGTTCCCGTTCTACGGCTGGATGAAGCATGTGTTGAAGTACACGTTCACGTTGCCGTATGACCATCCGATGCGGGTATCGGTGTTGACCAACTTTGCTGCGAACGAGATGGAAGATTACCGGGAGGGGATTCCTCAGTGGATGGCGTCCACGTTCTTTATCGGCAAGGAAGGACCAGACACGAAGCAGTGGTCGGTGAACATGCGGTCAGCCAACCCGTGGGCTGATGTGGCCCGGTACGCCGACTTTGATTCACGCGAGTACGGGTCTGGTGTGGTCCTCGGGTTTTTGACGCAGATGTCTCCGATCGCGTCGAGTGTGATGGAGTCGATGGGTGTCAGCCCAATGTCTGGTCGTGCCCGGTTGTACCCGGAGATGTCGTATGACCCGGAGACGGGGCGGTTGAGGTCGACGGCTCCCAGCATTCTTCATTCGTTGCCAAAGGCGATTGTTCCTCAGGTTGAGGGGGTCGCTGGCCTCGTCGAGTTGGCTGGCATCAGTTCAGGTAGTAGAGAACTTCGCAACATGCGGGTCAACAACCCGGATGCGTTTGTTGCCCGTATCTGGTCGTCGTTCGGGTTGCCGTTTGCGCCTCGTAGACGGTCGCGTTCGTTCGAGTTGCAGAAGTCTGCGTTGGCTCGTGAACAGGCTGCTGGTGACGCGGTGAATCGGGCGTTGCGTACAGGCGACTGGGGTGATGCGCTAGGATACGAACAGGCGCGGATACGTGGCCAAGTGTTCAAGGTCGACAATCTGTATGCGCTGGCAAAACGCAACCCAGAACTATTGGAGGTGATCTTGAGTGCCTCGAGTCGGTGATACACACTTCCCGTATACGGCTAAGGGACGCAAGCAGGCTAAGTCTGCTGCGAAAAAGTCGGGCAAAAAGGTCGCCCATAAGAGAGGATCGTACTAATGAACTACCGAGACATACTTGAACGGGCTGTTGTCACGTTCGTGCAGGCTTTTCTGAGCGTGTTCGCGGTCGCCGATCTGGCTTCAGCCGAGGCTGCCGCGGTCGCTGGTGCTGCTGCTGTCCTCAGCCTCATCAAGGGCGTAGCGGCTTCCCAGTTCGGGGACGGTTCCCCATCTGCCCTGTCGTAACTTGGCGGCAGCGTAATGCTTTAGTTCGCGGCGGTACCTGACTCGTTGACGGGCTGTGTACCCGCCCCATATGCCGAACTCTGATTCGAACTCAAGGGCGTAGTCGAGGCAGCAGTTGTTGACCGGGCATGTCCGACAGGTCGCGACGGCTTCCTGCTTGGTGTGGATGGAGAAGAACGTCTCCGAGTCCATGTCTTTGCAGGATGCCTGTTCACGCCACCATTCGCCGTCGGCTATCGCCCTGAGTCGTCGTTCAGAATGGTTCAACTTCCGCCGTCTGGTCTTTCACCCATGCGAGGGCGTCGTCTACTAGGGGCCGTTCGAGGTCGTCGACGGGTCCAAACTTGTCGCGGAACTCGTCGCGCAGTTCCCGTGTCACTCCGGGTGCCGTCATACGTGACCTGATTTGCATTCGTTCCCCTTCTCCTGCTTTGATCTTAGTGACCACGGTGCCGGGGTTCAGGGATTCCCTTGCCTTGTCGATCGCTGCTTTAGTGGAAGGTGGAGGGGGTGGAGGGGGTGGAGGTGGTGCGCTATCCGCTGGTTCCTCGACGATCGGCGGCGACATCGACGACGCCACGGTGTCCCACTGCTCTTCTACGGTGGGGAGCGACACGTCGAACGCACGTCTGAGCGCCATGACTTCGGCGCATTTGACTGCCATCTCGGGTCCGTACTGTTTGTTCGACCCTGATTTGGCGTACCGGCCTCTGTATCGGAACGGATGCGACATGTCCTTACGGTACACTTCGACAACTGCCCACCATTCTTTGTCGTTATCACCTTCCTCCATGACGGCCAGCCCGTCGAGTTGGTGGGACTGGTGTGCCAGATGCAGCAACCCGTCTCGTGTGACGTATGTGCTCTTGCCGGACTTGTTGCCGATGAGTACAACGTGTTTGAGTAGGGGGTCGAAGCCGTACCGGTTGCAGACTTCGACGAGTGCATGTGTCGCCGTGTCGTTCGGGTTGAGTCCCAGATATTTGAGGACTTCCTCCTGCTTTTCTGGTGTGATGGCCGGGGCCTTCACTATCGCTGTCATTTTTTTTCCTTCTTTCCACTTGTTGATCGTCTTGGATGAATGATAGTATCGAGGTGTGACAGAGCCACAGCGTTTAGGTCAAGCCATGCCAGTTATCGCCACTCGTGGCCGACCGTCTGCTTTGCGGCAGATGATCGCCAAGTCTGGCGCCCCGATGTACTTCGTCGCGGGGGTGTCGGGGATAGACCCGTCCACGTTGTCGAAGTACGCCAACAGGCGTCTACCGATACGCCATCACCACATGCTCGCTTTATGCGGGGTGTTCGAATGCGACCCGGAAGACTTGATGGATGAGGACGACTCCGAGTAGTTGGGAAGTCGTTCATTGCGAACGGCCGTTTACTCAAAACGGGTTGTACGGCCGGGGCAACCACTACACCCGGGCCAAACTGGTGAAGCCGTGGCGTGAGGCGTTTGCGTGGCTGGCTAAGAAAGCCCGCATCCCGCACATGGACAGGTGTCTGATTGTTGCCACACCCCACTTGTCTGACAACAGGTTGCAGGACACAGGTGCGTGTTTCCCTGCGGTAAAGGCTGCGATCGACGGGTTGGTCGACGCAGGGGTTCTCGACGATGACGGACCCGAGCATGTCACCGAGTTACGTTTCTTCCGACCAGTCGGCAAGTCCGACCTCGGCAACGCTTTGGTTGTAGAAGTCCACCGACTCGCGTAACGAGCAGCAGCACTCACGTCTGCCTTCGTTGTCGTAGCAGGATCGTTTATGTGCCCACTTCGTGGAGGGCGATTTCCATTCCGAGTCCACAGATTTGTTCTTCGACACTCAACATTGCTCCTTCGTCGTTGTTCACGTTGCTTATCCATTCCATTTGCTCGAGCATCCACACGGTTTGCACCGCCGCGACTTGGGCTAGTTGGGTGGAGTCAAGTTCTTCTAACAGGCTGCGTGTACCTGATCGGCTGAACGACTGGTCGTGGTCCCACGCTGCCCGCAGCAGACCTACAGCGATTTTCCCTGCTTGTATCACAGGATGTCCAGAAGGGTCGGTTCTTCTCGGCTCTCCTGTGCCTTCGGGTTCAGCCATACTACTTCTGTCCTCTTGCCTCGTGGCTTGATGTCACGGGTCCAGTCGTCTCCCTTGCCCCGTTGACTTGCTGTCATTGTAGTAACCCGGTCGAACTCGACTCGTGCCCAACCTGATGTATCTAACTGGTTGTAAATGGGGTGGTCGTACCCGGATACTACTGCGTAACCGTTTACGCTGATCAGGGTGTCAACCATCCGCTCGTGGTCCTCGTTGCTCATTTCGTGGGCGTAGTACTCTGTCTCTACACGGGTGTCGTGAACATACGGAGGGTCCACGTAAAGCACCGTCGTTGCACCATCCCAATACTCGATGCTCTCAATGGCATCTCGTTGATCTACCTGAACGGCGCTGAGACGGTCGTAGATGCCACCTAATCGGTTTATAAGCGATTTCCACCCGGAGATGACCGCCGACTCCCCGGAGACGCTTATAGCGGCTCTGGACCAGTTGCCTTGGGTGCGGTAAACGCGGCCTACGACACTCTGGTTCATGTTGACAAACATCGCCCACGCCTGTTCAACAGGGTCGACCGGCTCGATCCCACCTTTGACTATGGTCAACGCTTTGACAAACTCCTCCTTGGAGTACAGCGTCGACCTGAGTCGTCGTTCCAGTTCGATGGAGTGTTCGGGGTGTTGGATGACCCGGAACAGGTTCACAAGGTTGCCGTCAAGGTCGTTGTACACCTCAACAGGGGAGGGTTTACGGTTGAGCAGCACCGACCCGCCTCCGCCGAACACGTCGACAAAGAGTTGATCGTAAGGTATGAGCGGCAACAAGTCGTCCAACATGCCACCTTTACCTCCCGGCCATTTGAGTAGTCGAAGGCTCAAGTTTCTAGTCCAGAGAGTGCGCCTTCGGCGATCTCCGTCCAGTTGACCCGCCACACGCTACCTACGTCACGAAGTACCATTTCGAAGTTCCCCATGAGCGTGCCCGAGGATGACAGAAAGTCGGCCATACCATCGAGGTAGTCGTTGAAGACCTGTTCGATTGCATGACCCGTCCCGTACTTGCTGTCGCCTCTAGCGTGCGACTCGACTACTGCCTCGTCTAAAGACTTACTCCAACCTTCGTCGTTGGTCATGTGAAGGTTCGCTGCCCACGTTTCCCGGTTCGACCACCCGTTGTACTCCTCGTCTTTGCACGCTGAGATGCAGGGCTTGACAACCGTCGCCTCCACTTTTTCTGTGTGCCCGTGGGGGGGGCATTTCGAGCATTTCATGGCTTCTCTCCTTCCGTACCCCCCAGATGCTGGTATAGGGCTTCAAGGAGCACGCGGATCTTACACAACTCCCGTTCGATGCCACACAGGGCGCGGCCCTCCGTGTTCTGGTACTCCAGTGCCCGCTTTTGGCGGGCGTTCCATTCCTCAGCGTCGCTACTCAACATTGCTTTCCATCTCCTTCATTGCTTCGTCGATCATGTCGTTCAGTACTTGTAGTACTTCACCTGTCGGCACGTTCAGGTGTGCGCCTACTTCGTAGATGCAATGTGCCAAGTCTTCTACTTCAGCAAACCGGCCAAAGTAGTCTTGGATTTCAGACCCGAGGTGGCACTGTATGTCCAGATGAAGGTCACCCATCTTTGACATCGAGTGACTCCTTGTCGTTCATTGCGACACACTCCATTCCAGGTACTGCCTGTTCATTTCACTTATCTCCGCTCCGTACGTTCGGGCGGTGATCGGCCACTCTGACTGGGGGGTTGCGAATGCGGCGAAGTACTCCTCGAGTCCTTCGTCCGTTCCGCAGTCGGAGCAGACATACACGGGGTCGTCTTGGATACCCCGTGTTGTCCGACTCAGGGCGTTGATTCCCTGCGGCTCCCGCATGTTTGCTTCACCGCATCTTGGGCATTTGTTCACGTAACTCTCCTTTGCTTGTTGTTTACCAACCCAAAGCCTCTATGGCGTTGAGAAAACAGGTGAAGACGAAGCCCCATATGGCGAACCACATGACCGCTCCGTACACCTCATCCACTGATCGTGCGGGCTATGCGCTCCGCCAGCCCGTCAACAACTTTGTGCACCCCTTCGTCGGGTTCGTCGAATGGCACCTCTATGGTGTCCAACCCGTATTGTTTCGGGTCGTCGCATCCCAGCCCGATGCCGACGACGTGGAGTCGCCGGTCGGGTAGTTGCGCCATCGCTTTGACCCGTCTGCATTGGGCTTCCAGAATGGCTCGCTGGTTGGTGAAGTCCTCGGCAGGCATTTGACCGTCTGTGTAGTAGAGCAAGATCCGGTCGGTTGCCCGTTGCGTGCAAAGCAGGTTGACGTAGGTTCGCATTGTCAACCCGTCGAGGTTTTGATGCGAGGAGTGCAACGCACCTAACCCCGATTTCGCTGTCTGGTCCCAAGGTTCGGCGAAGTTCTTGACGAGTTGAAGGGTCATCAGCGACCTGCGGGTCAACGACGAATCTAGGTCTCGGGCAATGTCTTCTCTGAGACCTTCGTCGTCTTCCATATCCGTTTCGTCGAAGTAGTAACTCGAGCCGGTGTGCCCCGATACGGCAAACGGGATACCTAGTTTGTCAAGCAACGTGGCTTGTGCGTATGCGAGTTGCCGTAGTTGTTTGATGGCTTCGCCGTCGGTGGAACCTGATTGGTCGACGCCGATGAGCACAGCGTAGGAGCGTTTCCGGGGTTTCTCGATTCTCCGAAACGCCCGCCGGTTACCGGTTGGTACTCGTGCAAGTTTGCTGCCATGCAACCTTCCTCGCACAAGGTTCGGTACCGACGCCGACCTCCTGTTCAGACCAAGGGCGTCAGCCAACTTGCGTTGCGCTCCGTGGATCTGCCCTTGAACGTCAACTTCCAACCGGCTGGCTTCGTCGAAACCACCTTCAGCAGGGTATTTCCACCCCGGAAGTAGTTTGATCTTGGAACTAACCATCCGCTTGGAGTAGTTGGGTCGCAGGACGACGGCCACGTACTCCCCTTCTCCGGAGTCTCCAACCATTCCTGAACCTCCGGGGAGTTGCATGAGTTCGCTGAGAGTTTCCGATTCTTCTCCGGCTCGGGCTGCATTCATCGCTTCAGCGATTTCTGCCATGCCGGGTGCGTCAACTTCACCGGGGTCGCTGACCCCTCGATTTGCCCGGTACTCGGTTCGACCTTCAGATTCAGCATTAGCGGTACGCGAAGCCCGCCTCTGCATATTGTTGCGGGCTTCTTCCATTGTTTTCTTGTCGCGAAGCCGCTGACTTTCTTTCAGTTTGCCGTCGGACTCCATGTCCTTACCTGATTGCATCGTCTTGGATGCGGCACGACCCGATCCTGTACGCGAGCCGTCTTCGGAGTCGTCTTCGTCGGACTCGGGTCGTCGATGTTCGAACAACCCGTATGTTTCCCGGGCATACTCGGTGAGTACCACAGCAGCAGCAACAGAACCCGCTGTCGATTTGGGTTCACCGACTTTGATTATCTTGGCTACAACGGGGTCGTTGAGACAGGCCAGCACTGTGCTTGACTTCAGCGTCGGCTTCAGGTCGTATCCGTGTTCGAGTTCAACCTCGACAGCGACTCCGACCTGGTATCCGACTGCACCTTCGTTGATGCCTTCTCCGGTGGCTGCCCGCGCTATGAGTTCATGCACGAGTCGTTCCATCTGTTGTCCCAAAGCAGATCGGCTGTCGCCAACTGCTTTGTTGATCCGGGCATCTTCGAAAGCGTTCGCTATGAACGGTGCTTCCGGGTTGAACCAACTCGCTACTTCCAATGCTGACAACGGGCGTGGACCTGCGCTGCGGGCATCAGGGTCGGTGATCGGCACCAACCCCTCGTAGCAGTTTACTTCGAACTTCTCTTTGAACTCTGGTGGAAGTACCTCCAGAAGGTCTTGTATCCCTGTGTAGAGAAGGTCGAAGAACTCCTTGTCGACGGGTTTGGTGGACCCTTGGCTGATGTGGGCTGCTTCGTGCAGCAGGAACCCGACGTTGATGTGGTAGAGGCAACGATCCGGGTCGTCGTCGCACACACACGGGTTGTCGGGGTCAACACCAGCAAACGAGGGCCACACCGGTAGGTGTATCGTGTCGCCGTCGGTGCAAGGCCCCAACCCGGATGTGTTCAGGCAGACTCTGATTCCGGGGTCTCCCGCCGAGGTTCTCACAATGTCTGTGAACCTCGGCAGGAGCCGTGCCGCTACCCTCGCCGCTTCGGCATACGCTTCGAATGTTCCGGCTTCACCAGCAACTTCGATGCCCGGATGGTCGAGGTTATCCAACGTCGTCACCTTCTTCCGGTATGCGAGACAGGAGTTCGACGATCGGGTCGTCCGCTCCGGCAATCAGGTCTGTCGCTGTCGGGTTCTGGTACTTGTCCCAGTTGTGGTGGTCGAGTACGTGCATGACTTTGCTGAACGACTGGGAGTCCATTCGTTCGTACACTTTCGACATGGCTTCCCGCACCGGGTGGTATTGGAGTAGTTCCACGAAGTTCATCAGTGACCGTGTGCCTGCGGTTATACCGAGGCTGCCGTCGTCGATGTTGCTTCGAAGGTCACCCCATGCCATCAACCCGCATACAACCTGCCACGCTGGAACCCTGTCTAGGTTCTTTGACTCGACGTGGTTGAGGAGTATCTCTGCTTCGATCACCGTGTCCGGCCACCCGACTGAGATGTGCGACAACCTGTCGGCATCTGCTTCGGATAGTGGCAGCAAACCTGCGTACTGGGGCATCCAGTCCGGGTTCCCTGTTGCGATAACGAAGTTGTGTTCATGCTTGAGCAGGATTCGTCCGTCGTAGGCATCCAACGCGAGTTGCTCTGAGTCGTCGAGGACGGGTCGTGCCACATGCAGCACAGCGGGTGGTGCAGCGTTCCACTCGTCGATACATATGACTCCCGGTCGCCCAAATGATCGGGCTAGACGGGATTGCACCCACTCTGTGGTCGAACCTTTCAGTTCGTAATGCCCGGTCACGTCTTCTCGTTCACTTGTCTCTCCGAGCGGGATACGCTCGAATGGGACTTGCATCAAGAAGGCCATGTGTCGGGCCAACTGTGTTTTCCCTACCCCGGAGGGACCCCACATCATCGGCACCTTTCCTCGTTTGAGGTCGACAGCCACCGAGTAAACGAGGCTGTGGTGGTCGATGAAGGTTGATTCCTTCGGGATTTTGACCCGGTCCGCTTCGGGGAACGATTCGGGGTCGTATTTCGGTAGTTCCACTCCCTTTGGCCCGTATGAGAAGGCGTCAGGGGTTGGTACCTTTACGACACCCGATTGTTCCCCGACCTTTTCGGGGTGCACAACGATGGGGTCCACGACCTCACGGTGTTCTGGGTGTTCTGATTTTCTTAGCACTTGCTCTTGCTCCTTCCAGTCAAGAGTTGGTGGCTGAAGCCACCCCGAACAGCCCCGCCCTTGGTGGGGAGGGAGGGGCGGGGCTGTAGGGGCTGGTGTCAGAAGTTCTCGACTGTGCGGGCCGAGATCACCAGCAGGTTGTCGTCGGAGTCGATCGCAAGGACCTTTTCGCCCCTTACGAACACGACTTCCAACAGGTCTCCTGCACGGAGAGTATCGCCTTTGGTGATGCGTGTCACCTTGCCGACGAGGCCGCTGACCGGTTCGTGTACTTCGTACCGGTACCTTCCCGGTGCCACTCGCGTGACTGGGAATCGCCTCGAGCGGTGCAGGTCTGACAGCGTGGAGTTGATCGAATCAAGGTTGTTGTGCTTGATTTGCTTCGATATCTCCGTGGCTGCCCAGGCCCGCGACGGGTTGTGCTCGATTACGGCGAGTACCGAATCACGCAACCAACCCTTCTCGCGCTTCATGGATGTGTCCATAGTTTCCACCTCCTCTCTGAACTTCAGTCCGCTGCGCTTGTCCCCAGCGGAACCCGGCAGGTCGGTCAACCCGAACAGCCGGTCAAGTTTGGATTCGAGGTTGACTTTCACGCCCACTCGATCACGTTCTCCTTCAAGGTGCCACCTCCCAAGGCTGCACAGTATTTCTGTCCACGCCCACTATTATACATGAAGTAGACGGGGTTGTCAAGAGTAGGCCCCGAGGTCTTTCATACACCGAAAGGGTTTGCGTTGTCGAGCAGCCAACCCATTCCGTAGCCGATCAACAACCCAGCCACAGCGAGCATAAACGCCCAGCCCACGTAGGTAGCGAACTTCACCATCACGCCTCCTTTCCTTCTAGTACCTGCGTGTTGTGCCTCGCGTTGGCAAGGGTTTCACGCATCGACTCGATCATCATTCTGATGTACTCAGGTGACGCACCTTCAGGCAGTTCCATGCCTGCGAATACTTGTTGTTCTTCTACTTCCGTCATAGGAGCCTCCGTTCCTTTCTAGCCCCCGATTAGGGGTCGCCAATCGGGTCCAAAACTTGATGCCCGCCTGATTTCTTCTTCGAGTTCCGCTTCTTCCCGCTTAGCGGATAGTGCCACGAGTGCTTCCTGTACTACAGCGGAAGGCGACTCGTGTTTGAACTCGGCCCACAGCCACTCTGGTACAGTGACTGAGAACCGCCTTGCTGGTGGGGTACGCATAGCCAACCTCCTTTCACCCGACCTGGAGTGTGTCGCCGCACAACTCACACTCCACATAGGGAGGGCAAGTAGGTGTGCGTGGATGGGAGCAGCCATACTCCCAACAGTCATGCCCTTTGCGGGCAATCTCGGCTGCTTCTTCGGACTCGGCGAGCCGATCAGACTCGGCTGCCTCCTCCGGTGTCAGTAGGCGTGGCTTCCCTACTGGGAAGGTCGCCTTCCATTCCTCACTACTCATCGGTCGACTCCTTCCGCGAGCACGCGTACTCGGTTGCGGTAACCTTCCCTCCGAAATACGAACTCGAAGGCTTCTCACTAAGAGCCTTCTCGATGAGGAAGGCGGTCACCTCCCTCATCATTTCCTCATACTCCGTTCCTTTACTCATCGCCATGCTCCTTCTCGTAGGCGGACCGGAACTCGGCGTTGTACCTGCAGCAATGCCAGCACCGGCACCTCGGTGTCGGCACCTCCTTCTTGCGTACCTCTATTGCGTACTTGCCTTGAGT
>Ga0208010_1000514_pt1 | contig 13723 bp, 16 predicted proteins | sample 2_EtaG_FD_184074 | JGI IMG/M metagenome (GOLD analysis project Ga0208010, IMG submission 184074) | Marine viral communities from the Subarctic Pacific Ocean - 2_ETSP_OMZ_AT15125 metaG (SPAdes) (version 2) | ecosystem: Environmental > Aquatic > Marine > Oceanic | place: Pacific Ocean | collected... | reverse complement strand
ACGATACCGGCCGGCCGACTGTCTCTGGCGGAGTGATAAATGAAAATCACCAAGCAAAGACTCAAAGAGATTATCAAGGAAGAGCTTAACGAAATCTCCAACCCTCCAGAGTGGGAGTCTGCTGACAAGATCCTCAGGGCTTTAGTGTATCTTGCACAGGATCTAGAGGACAGTTCCAACGCCGAACCAGCGGTGCTTGCATCCGCAATCGTTAGCAAACTCCGCGAAGCCGTGGACGCTATGGAAAGGCGCCTAAACGAAAAGTTCGCTGCTGCAGCAGAAGACGAGGTGTCTGACGAAGAAGCCCTGGTACTCAAAGGGCCCCAGTTCGATCCGCTTGGTGACTCTCTGCCAGCTCGAAGACAGCGCGCCTCAGTGCGCCGAGGAGATAAATAATGAAAATCACCAAACAAAGACTTAAAGAGATCATCAAGGAAGAGTTGTCTCGTATGAACGAGGGGCGGTTTATAGGCCACCAGACTGAGCCCCGCCATGAAGGGAACACTCCAGAGGAGCGCCTTATTAACAAACTTCTAATTCGATCGAAGATCGAGAAAGCCGGCGGAGACCCCCAGCGCGCTGCTGAAATGTTTGGCTTAGGCGATGATGAAGAGGTTATTGCTTATCTCGCTAATCTGATGGGTAATCCGATGCTTGATAACCCTAACATGGAAGAAGGGTGGGGCTGGCGAGATGATGATAGCGACAAGCCAGAGGAAGAGGAAGACCCCTCAGAGGAAGAGGAAGAGCCTCTGCGTCTTAGCAGACCAAAACATGATCCTGCTGATATCTCACCGAAAGGCGTCGCCGCCCGGCGCCAATTACAGGGCAAAAAATAACAAAATAATACTTGACACGCTCTATCATTAGTGTATACTGTGAATAGGGCCTGAGTTTAGGGGAGAACTGTTTGTATAAAATAGCGCACATAGCGGACACGCACATAAAGAATTTAAAGTTTCATTACGAGTATAAGATCGTATTCGATCAATTATATGAAACACTACGAAAAGAAAACGTAGATTATATCGTACACTGCGGCGACATCGCCCACACCAAGACTCAGATTTCCCCAGAGTTCGTTGAGCTTTGCTCCGACTTCTTTGCAAATCTAGCTAGCATCGCGCCCACATACATCATTTTGGGCAACCACGACGGCAACTTAAAGAATAGCACGCGTCAGGACGCCCTCACACCGATTGTGAAGGCTTTAAACTTGCCGGACCTACATCTGCTTAAGAACGCAGGAGAAGTCCTTGTAGGCCCTCACATCGCCTTTAACGTGCTATCGGTTTTTGACGAGGAGAACTGGGTTAAGCCGAGTGATCCTGACAGAATCAACATCGCACTTTATCACGGCTCTGTTTCAGGCGTGAAGACTGACACTGGCTGGGTGATGACTCACGGTGATCACGATGTGGGCATCTTCGGCGGCCACGATTTTGCATTACTTGGTGATATTCACAAGACCAATCAAATTCTTGATGAAGAGGGTCGCGTCAGATACCCCGGATCAACTGTTCAACAGAATCATGGCGAGACTAACGACAAGGGGTTTTTGATTTGGGAAATTGAAGATAAAGATACATTTGAAGTGAATCATCATGTTTTGCTCAATCCCAAGCCGTTCGTAACAATTGAGCTCACACCAAAGGGAAGAATACCCAAAAAGACTAAGGTTCCTCCAGGCGCACGTTTGCGTCTTGTCAGCAACAACAATTTACCACTTGATGTAATGCGCAGGGCCGTGGACATCGCAAAGCACCGCTTTAATCCGGAGAGTCTTACATTTTTGAATCGTGCAGCCGGAGAGCGCGGAACGGTTGAGATTGGAAAGACCTTTAAGGTCGAGAATCTAAGAGACAAAGGAGTTCAGCAGAATCTCATAAGGGAATATCTCACGGACTATGAGCCATCTGAGGAGATGTTGGAACGAGTATTTGATCTTAATCGTAAATATAACTCACAGATCGAGGAGACCGAAGAAGTCGCTCGTAACATTAATTGGAGTCTTAACAAGTTTGAGTGGGACAATCTGTTTAATTACGGCTCCGACAATAGTGTTGATTTTTCTAAACTAAATGGAATCGTTGGCATTTTTGGGAAGAATTTCTCAGGAAAGTCTAGTATTGTCGATGGCTTGCTTTATACAATGTTCAACACTACGTCGAAAAATGAGCGTAAGAATTATAACATTATTAATCAACATACAAAAGATTGTCGAGGATCAGTTGAGTTACAAATTGGTGATAAGATATATTCCATTGAACGAACTTCCGAGAAATATGTAAAGAAATTAAAGGGCGTTGTATCTAACGAAGCCAAGACAAATCTAGAGTTCTCAGGCCTCGACCCGGAAGTAGGAGAGTCAACAAGCCTTAATGGTTTGAGCCGCATCGAGACAGATGCTCAAATTCGGAAGCGTTTTGGAACAGTTGAAGACTTCTTGCTTACTTCAATGTCGAGTCAGCTTGATAATTTGTCATTCATTAAAGAGGGCTCCACGCGCAGGAAAGAAATTCTTGCTAAGTTCTTGGATTTAGAAATCTTTGAAAGAAAGTTTAAGCTGGCTCACGAAGATTCAGCGGACCTTAAAGCTATTCGACGGCGTCTTGCGGACACCAACTATGATAATGATATGGCAATTGCCGAACTTCAAAGAGACGAAGCACAAAAAGCTTTGGATAAAGAAGTTGTCACGTGTGATCAGTTGAGGCAAGATTTATCCAGTGCAGAATTAGAATATATTTCTTTGACAGAGCAAATTGATTCCATTCCCGCAGAACGTCTAGATATTAAATTTTTGCTCGAGACACGAACTGGACTTGAAACTAAAATTGAAGATACGGATATTAATATAGTTGAGCTCAAGAGCGAGAATACCGCTTATGATAGAAAGCTTAAAGAGTATGATGACTTCCTTACCACTATCGATATTGAAGAATTATTAGGTCAGAAAAAAGAATTTGATGAATTCAAAAAGAGTTATGAGGATACTGTTGCGCGAGCGAGATTGCTAGATAACGAGTATAAGACAATGAGCAAGAAGATATCGTTATTAGATGAAGTCCCGTGTGGTTCCGAGTATCCCATGTGTCAATTCATACGCGATGCTCATTTGGCCACCGTAGAAATTCCATCACTCGAAGTAGACATAATCGACAAAATAGAAGAAGCGAAAAAATATAAGACGAAAGTAGTTTCTGTTAACTCGATCGAACTTATAGAACTAATTGACAAGTATAATGGAATTATAATACAGAAGAATAATTTTGAAATTGAAAAGCGCGATAATAGAGTTTCTATTGAAAAGCTATATGCAAAAATTAAAAACCATAAAAGGGATCTTGCTATTACAAATGAAAAAATTGATTTATACGAAGAGAAAAGAGAACTAATAAAGAACATTGAGAAATTACTTTCCGAACGTTTCGGCGTTGAAGAGAATATCGAGACGACCAAAGATTCTATAATAACATGCGAAGATTATATAAATCAGCATCACCGCAATATTGGCTCCCTTGAACAAAAGGTGGAGTCCCTGAAAGAAAAGAAAATCGAGCTTGCCAATATTCGGGAGGAGTATGCGGCTTACGATTTATTTATGCGCTGTACACATTCTAATGGAATTGCTTATGATATTATTAAGAAGCGCCTGCCCGTTATTAACGAAGAGATTGCGAAGGTTATTTCTAATATTGTTGATTTCGAGGTTTTCTTTCAAGAGGATGGTCGCAAATTAGATATTCTTATTAAGCATCCGAAACACGAGCCTCGTCCAATTGAAATGGGGTCCGGAGCGGAAAAAACAATCGCTGCTATGGGAATTCGTTTGGCCCTTCTCAATGTGTCAAACCTTCCGAAAGGGAATATATTTATTCTCGACGAGCCCGGCACCGCCCTGGATGCCGAAAATATGGAAGGCTTTACGCGAATCCTTCAGTTAATTAAAATGTATTTTAAGACGGTTATACTTATTTCACACGTTGACTCCTTGAAAGATATAGTAGACTTAGAGATCACAATTGACAAAACCAACGGATACGCCAGAGTTAGCCAGTAAAGTTTAGACATACTTCTTATTTGGCCCTAATTATAAAGAAGGAGTCGAATAAAATGAAACACCTAATAGATAAGGGATTAAACAAGATTGTATCGCGCAAGCTTCTTGCTTGGGCGACAGCATGCGTACTCTTGGGATTTGCAGATCTAGCCTCAGAAGATTGGACAATGATCACGGTTGTCTATATTGGAACCCAAGGAGTGGTTGATATGGTGGCACGTCTAAAGGGGGTTGACTGATGAAATGGCTAGCTTTTAAAGCTTTTATAAAGAAAGCTTGGCTTAAGGCGAAAAAGTTTTGGTGGCTAATTGTTCTTGGGCTTTTGTTTGTGGTGGGGGCCCTCATCGGCGCATTAACCCGTAATGCGGCCTTTCTTACAAGTATCGTGGGGCTGATGGCATCAAAAGATCAGGCACACGACGCAGAGATGGAAACTATAGAACGGATCCACGCCGCCGAAGCCGAAGAGAAAAATAAAAGATTAGCAGAACACCAAAAAAGAATGGCTGAGTTAGAAAAAGAGTTTGCCGACCGCGGCCAAGAGCTAGATAGTAAGAAGATAAGCGAGCTTAAAAAATTAGTAGATGAGAGTTATAATGATCCCGAGAAACTATCAAGAGAGATAGCGGCAGCGTTTGGACTGAAACATGGTTAAAAAGATATTATCACTTTATTTGATTGCGTTTTTGGTTTGCCCAGGATTAGCAATTGCAGATGACGAATTGGAAGAACAACCTCGTACTGAAGAGGCTTATGAGATAACCACGATTAAGACCGGCGAGCCTGCTCCGTTTGACGGCATTCTTATGACTTATGAAGCTGCAGCTAAAATAGCGGTTGATAAAAAGTTTGAAGATGCTGAATGCGATTTACGAATTAGCTATGAACTACATCTCCAGTCTGAAAGATTTCAGTTGCAACTAGATTTTAAAGACATTGAAATTCATTCTTGGAAAGATAAATATGAATCAATGATGATTCTTAAAGTTGCTGAAAACGAAAGATTACAAGAACTTGTACTTAAGCAAAAACCAGGCACGGAGCCGTTTATGGTTGCTTTGGGATTTGGTATTGGAACCCTTACCTCTCTGGGGATATTCGCTATATCGACGGAGATCGTAAAGAGTGAGTGATGTTATTTATCAATCTAAGGGCGCCCTCCTTGGTTTTTTAGAAGAAAATTATTCGGGCCCCGGGGCAGTTCTGGGGTATAGTGCTTATGATCCAGGTAGCAATGAATCTTATAACACAACGGGCACATCTTTTGCTTATGTAGTAGATTCTCGATCCGAGAGGGCAAGTATAACTTTTGTCGCTCCCTCCTCTGGGAAAGCTGAAGTTACGGTAAGTGTGTGGGTGGAACAGGTAGCGACAATTAACCCGGCTTATTATTTAAAGTTAGCGTTGTCGGATCATAGTTCCTCCTGGATCTCTTATACTGGTACAGAAAAGTATGCCTTTTTAGGTACCGAGCATACTGCAGTTCCAGGACAGGGATACACAACAATGAGGTGGGTTATAACTGGTTCTGCTGCCGGCACCCCGCTGACACTTTATTTAGGTGCCGCCGAGGTCAACGCGAGTTCCAATTATACTTTGCGTTGGGGGGGACTGGGTGAATACCCGGCTTTGGTTATAAAAGCCACCGCATTACCTGAGAGTATTACAACCGAGTTGCCTCCTGCATAATATGTCCGACAAAGATCCTAACTATATCCCCAAACTAGAAAAGGCCATCGCGCAGAAGTATGGCGAAGAAGCAATTAACAATCCTCGACGTTTTTGGGACGAGGATAAAGAGAAAGATTACATTGCTCAATCTCAGGAAGAGCAGCGCAAGTTTGCGAAACTAGCTGAAACCCAAGACAAAGTAGAACAAGATGGATTTTTAATAAACAAAAAACTACTTACTAGAGACCATAATAGGACGTGTCCTGTTTGTTCTATTTATTCTTTTCATCCCCGTGATGATTTGTATATGAATAAGTTTGAAGCTTGCTTCGCGTGCTATATACAATATATCGACGGGAGAGAAGAGCGGTGGGCAACCGGTTGGAGACCGAATAAGGAAAATTAAAATGGCAACAGTATACGAAATCATTCAGGGAATTGGGCAGGCGGCTGCAAACGCGTATGACGGAGCGCATGAGGATTCGTTGGCAGCGGACGGCAAAGCGAGAAAGGCTGGTTTGTCGCGAGAAGACGGCCACTATATCAATGATCGACGAGTCATGGACGGCTTTAAGGTTACTTTTCATGGCCCCCTCCTCAGAGTCAAGTATCAGGCCGAGGTGCGCATTAAAGACGTGAAGGATTCTGGATTTGAAAATGACATTGCTAAGCACCTCCAGGACATCGTAAAGTTTTTGAAGAAAGAATATAAAGCCATTACCGGGAATAGTGTTACTTTAACTAAAGAAGGCGACCATCACATTTTAGTGCAGCGAATGTCTAACTATCGTACCGACTGTCAAGCACATTGCGATTATCGTATCGGCGGTCTTGGTCATTCTGTCGAGGATGTTTCTGGTGAGTCTGAGAAAGATCGTCTTGATAAGGCCGTAAAGGAGTGGCTTGCTCAGGGACCCAAGAACAAGCGTCCTCCAAATGATACGCGTAAGGGTAAGTAGCAAATGTTATGGGCAATGCTCTCACTAAGCAAGAGATATTAAAAGAGATCGTTAAGGCTGGGAAAGATCCGGTCTACTTTACTACCAATTATTGTCGCATCTCCCATCCGCAAAGGGGATTGATTCCTTTTAAAGCGTATGATTATCAGGAAGAGCTGCTTAGATATTTTAGCGATTATCGTTTTAATATAATTCTTAAAGCTCGACAGCTTGGTATCTCCACCATTACCGCCGCCTATGTTGCGTGGCTAATGTTGTTTCATCGAGATAAAAATATTTTAGTTGTTGCGACCAAGCTTCAAACTGCTACCAATCTTGTAAAAAAAGTTAAAGCAATTATCAAACACCTTCCAGACTGGATGAGGATATCAGAAATTGTTGTTGATAATAGAACTTCATTTGAGCTCTCAAATGGATCTCAGATTAAAGGCTCGTCAACTTCCTCAGACGCCGGCCGCTCCGAAGCACTCTCACTGCTCGTTGTTGATGAGGCTGCGCATGTCGAGAAACTGTCTGAATTATGGACTGCTCTTTATCCTACCTTGTCGACGGGAGGTCGCTGCATCGCACTTTCTACCCCAAACGGAGTAGGAAACTGGTTTCACCAAAACTGCGTCGAAGCTGAAGCAGGAACAAACGCGTTTCATATGACCACCTTGTTGTGGGATGTTCATCCCGACAGAGACAAAAAATGGTTTGATAAAGAAACCAAGAATATGTCTAAACGTCAAATTGCACAAGAGCTGGAATGTAACTTTAATGTATCCGGCGAGACTGTAATTCACCCTGATGACATACAGTGGTATCTGGAAAGGACTGTGGCGCCCGTATATCGAACCGGGTTTGACAGAAATTATTGGATATGGAAAAAGTATGACGCCGAGAAGGCCCACCTGATTGTTGCCGATGTTGCAAGAGGTGACGGTAAGGACAATAGTGCTTTTCATATATTTGAATTAGAAACCATGGAAGTGGTGGGAGAGTATATTGGTAAACCCACCCCAGATGATTTTGCGGATATTTTATATACTGTTGCCGGTGAGTACGGAAATCCAATGTTGGTTATAGAAAATAACAACATAGGATATGCAGTACTTAAAAAATTGCTTGATAAGGGGTATCATAATTTGTATCACTCAGCTAAGGGAGATCACCACTACGTCGATCCAGTTGCCGCCCAATGGCAATCAAATGTGATTCCTGGGTTTACAACATCTTCAAAAACGAGGCCGCTTATCGTTGCGAAGATGGAAGAGTTTATGAGAAACAAACTAATTAAAATTAACTCAAATCGCTTACTTTCTGAAATGAAAACGTTTATTTGGCATTCCGGGAGACCACAGGCGATGAGAAGCTACAACGATGATTTGGTGATGTCGTTTGCCATAGGATGCTGGGTGAGAGATACAGTGATTGTAGAAAATCAAAAGAATATAGAATATAGCAAACAATTTCTGTCTTCTATTTCTACTTCTAAAACACAGATTTCAACGACGATACCTGGAATGAGAGACCACAAAGTGACAAAAGAAAATCAAAGATCAGCCGAAGCAATAAGTTTTAATGAGCAATATATTGGTTTAATAAAGGGATAGAAAAATGGCTAAAAACGAAAAGAATCCAAGAAACCCAGCGAACCCTTTATTTAAGAGGCTAACACGCATTTTATCTGGGCCTATCGTAAATTATAGGACTCAGCTCGCGCGCCAGGATCGCCGCAATAACCTAGACAAATATCGCTATCGTTTCCGTTCGATGAGCGGACAAGAGTTCAAGCGCGCCGACAACAATATGTCGCAGAATTACAACATGCTTACTTCGGCGGCTTTTCGCAATCAAAACCGTGCCGAACGATATGTTGATTTTGAGCAGATGGAATACATGCCGGAACTTGCATCAGCCTTAGACATCTATGCCGATGAGATGACTACCTCGGACGAATTTGATAAACTACTGAATATTTCTTGTATGAATTTAGAAATTAAAACCATTCTTAATTCATTATTTTATGATGTTCTTAATATTGAATTCAATGCTTTCGGGTGGGCGCGTTCAATGTGTAAGTATGGAGACTTTTTTCTTTATTTAGATGTTGATGAAAAGATGGGGGTGACGTCTATTGTGGGTCTTCCCAACTCAGAGGTAGAGAGACTTGAGGGCCAAGATCCCACAAATCCTAATTATGTTCAATATCAGTGGAATGGCGGAGGTCTCACTTTTGAGAATTGGCAAGTTGCCCATTTTCGTATTCTTGGCAACGATCGACACGCTCCGTATGGTACCTCCGTATTTGATCCTGCTCGCCGTATTTGGAGGCAGTTGGTTTTGCTGGAGGATGCAATGATCGCCTATCGTGTCGTCCGCGCCCCTGAACGACGAATATTCAAGATTGATGTGGGAAATATTCCTCCTCAAGATGTTGCTCAATATATGGAGAAGGTTAAGTCCGAAATGAAGAGAAACTCGTTGGTAGATGCGAGCACTGGTCGCGTTGATCTGCGCTATAATCCCTTGTCTCTAGAAGAAGACTACTTTATTCCAATGCGCGGTGGAATAGGATCTGATATTACTTCGCTCCCGGGCGCAAAATCTTTAGATGATATCGAAGATGTTAAATATATGAGGGATAAGCTGTTCTCCGCCATTAAAATCCCTCAGTCGTATCTTACAAACCTTGAGGGAGATAGCGAAGATAAAACAACTCTCGCACAAAAGGATATTCGATTTGCGCGGACGATTCAACGACTGCAACGCTCTATAGTGTCTGAGATGGAAAAGATCGCAGTGGTCCATCTTTACACTTTGGGATTTCGTGGCGATGATTTAATTAACTTTAAGTTGTCTCTTAACAATCCTTCTCGTCTTGCAGAACTTCAGCAGCTGGAATATCTCCGTACTAAATTTGATACCGCCAATGCTGTTCCCGAAGGCACGTATAGCAAACACTGGATTGCACAGCACATTCTAGGTCTTGCTGATGATGAGTTCCTACGCAACCAGCGCGAATCTTTTTATGATCGAAAGTATCAGCAGGCACTTGAAGCGGTTGTTGAAGAAGGCGCCGCGGATGAGCTTGGGGGTGACTTGGGTGGAGACCTGGGTGGCGACTTAGGAGGAGATCTTGAGGGAGACCTGGGTGGAGACCTGGGTGGAGACCTGGGTGGAGACTTAGGAGGAGAGCCGCCCGCAGGGGAAGAGTCGGCGCTTCTTACAGCACCGGGTCGCCGCGACGACTTGCATGAGGACGACGAGGTGCATCACTACAAGAAAGGCAGAACTTATAAGACAGTCGCCGCAGATGGCCGCAGGGGTTCTGGACCAACGCGTCGCCATCTTCGTAGTATGGCCGCCCCCGAAACTGTTACATATAGCAGTCCCGTACGATCTCGCACAGGTGCCTCCGCTGGCGTTGTTCGAACAGCAGATTTAGGATTGGGAAAAACAGACTTCAAGTCGTTGATAGGTCTAGAAGAACAAAATGAATCTATTTATAACAAAAGTGAAACACGAATGATTGAAAATACTATGAAAGTTCGCAGACTTGTGGAGCAGTTAGAGAACAAAGAGGCCGACAACGATGAAACACAATAAGAAACGCAATACAGCTTTTATTTATGAGATTCTTATAAAAGAGTTTACAAAGTCTATTATAGAAAAAGATACTCAGAAAAAAAACAAAGTTGTTGTAATCTTAAAAGAGTTTTTTACCAAAGGTCAAATTCTCGCGCAAGAACTTAATTTGTATAGTGTTTTACTTGAAACAAAAAACACTCAACCAAAAGTTGCCGAAAGGTTACTGCAAGAAACAAAGGCGGTTCACTCTCGTCTAGATGAAAATACAATCTTTGATGCCCAGTCGCGTATTATCGCCGCCATTAATAAAGGCTTGGGAAAAGATATTTGGGGCAATTTTGTTCCAAACTTTAAATCTTTGGCTTCTGTTGCTGCGATCTTTAATCCTAAAAGCGCCATTAAGAAGAAAGTTTTATTTGAGCAGTCCATCCTTGACAGAATGAGCGAGAAGCAACATCTTTCAGAATCTAATAATTTGAAATCACTGGATAATCTGACTTACAACTCGTTTATCAAAAAATATAATGAAAAATATGGCAACTTACTTCAAGAACAGAAAGATCTATTAAATCGTTTTATCACAAGCTTTGCAGATGAGGGGTTTGAATTACGACTCTACCTCAATGAAGAATTATTCAGGCTGAAGAGCCTACTTAGTGAAGCGGCAGCAGCCGAACTCGAACCCCTTATTTCGCAAAAAACAAACGAGGTTGTTGAGTATCTTGAGGAATTCCGCCGTCGTGAATTTTCAGATGGAGATCTTAATAAAATCTTAAAAACACAAGAACTCGCTCGGGAGCTAGGGACAAATGATTAAAATTAAGATCGGAGGCCCACACGCAACTGTAGAACTTAATGCGCGCAGAGGCCTCGACGGCTCTTTGCTTATTATGGACCACAGGAAAATCGATATTGCTGTGGTTCCCGATACTATGAAGATAGTAACCTTTCCAAAAACGGTGGCAACCGAAGATGTATATGATTATCAAAACAGGCTTTTTGAACTTTTGGCCGACAAGGGCGTCGTTGATCGTTCTTCCATACAGGGGGGCAATATGTTTCGCTCTTTGGAGGGGGTTATTTTTGAAAATGAGCAAGTGAACTCTTTACAGGCAGCCGTATATGTTATTTCAGAATTTATAAACTACGAAGAGCAGCATGAGGCTGCAGCCGATCAATATGAGAAGGAGCTTGAGGATATGTATACTCACCCCTCTGATCGCGACTCAACAGAATATGGTGAGGTTCCGCAGTATATTGAGAAGGGCTCTATGCGCCCGGGCTACTACTACTACCCACTCAGAAATAGGTATTAATCCATGAGTGAGATGAGGCTCATAATGGAGAACTGGAGATCTTATCGTGAGGAACAGCTTGAAGAGGCATGCCAAGGTTCTGATTGCTTAGGGGAATATTCGGTCGGAGAGTTTTTGGAGGATGTTGGCACGAAAACTGGGCTCCTCGAAAAGTTTTATCGAAAAATGGACGAGTTCCTGCAGAGCGGCGAGTTGGACTCTACCGAGGAGAAGGCCGTAAAAAACGTTATAAAGTATGTAGGAGATAAAGGCATCGGCGTTCTTATCGGCGGGGGTCTCGGGGCCCTATTCGGCACCTTCATAGGAGGAGGCACTACTGCTGGAGCAGGAGCAGCCCCCGGCGCCATAGCCGGCGGAAAAGTCGGCGCCGCTATGGGCGCCGTGGCTGGCGATCTGGTAAAAAAAGGATTAGGTATGATGAATAATTCGATGGAAAAAATGTTCAAGGATGCGCAAGGGGAAGATCCTCCCACAGACCCGCGCGGATGGATTTTAGATTTAAATGATCAGGTGGAAGAACTCGTCAAAGGTGGGGGTAAAGGTTCCCCATTATTTCAATCATTTCTGAAGCAGCTGGTTGCAATCTTTGAAGACGTCGAGGAACGAATTAAAGCCGATCAGGCCGAGCTTCCACTAGATGCCAACGGCGACCCCGATCTCCAAGGACTTCAAGACTTCATGAATCAGCCTCTGGGCCCTAAATATTTAGATTCGACAGCGTCGCAGGAACTTCAAAAATTTATTGCCTCTCACCATGATACAACCGATGTGGTGGCACAACACCCCAACATCAAAGAAAGCAAATAACTATGGAACTATTGCATTTTATTCTTGCCGCATACGGCATGACGTTTATTATTATTCACGGACATATTTTTAATAAGATCCGGCCGGCTTGTAAATCATGGGGAGGCTTCGGTCGATTATTTCATTGCCACCTCTGTATGGGATTCTGGGTTGGTGTCTTTCTTTGGGGCGTAAGTCCGTATACAGAACTATTTAATTTTGATTATACATTCGTGAATGCTTTCATTTGCGGATGTATTAGCGCTGGAACTTCATACTTCTTGAGTATGTTGGTAGAAGATTACGGGATCCGAGTGGTCCATAAAGGAGGTGAGCAATCATGAAAAAATGGATGATCCAACCAGTTCGACGTTGCTGCTCAGGCAGTTGACTACTTTAAAGGAATAATATTATGGCACGCAGAAAAAATGTAAAAAGAATAGACCCAAGATACTTCTTAAACGAGACAGTGAATCGTGGCGAGGAGCTTGACGAATGCGGCGAAATGGATGGCGAAGCAATTGATATTAGCGCCCCAGGCACAGAGGTTCATGTTGATGACATCAGTCAGCTTTCTCCCGAAGAGGCGTTTGCTGCGGGAATGGCCGCGGCCAGAGATGCAATTGACCAAGTCATGGGCGCCCCCGATGGGCCTCCCCCCGAAGGCGGCTTTAGTGGCAGCGGCCCCATGGGAGAGCCCGCCGCGGAAGAGGAATAAATTATGCCCCAACTTCTACGAGAATTTTATGAACTATGCGAAGGCGGTGTCTGTCAGGATCTTCTGACTGAAGCCGAGAAGAGGATGGTACGTGAAAATAATGCCATGTTCATTACGGGGAAACTTCAAGAAGGCGGCATCTTAAACGGCAACCAACGCATGTATCCACCTGACATTATGGAGCGCGAGGTAAACAAATATACCGAAATGGTTAAAGATAATCGTGCTCTAGGAGAGCTAGATCACCCCGAATCCTCTATAATTAACTTGGCGAATGTTTCCCACATGGTTATAGACATCTGGATGGAAGGACCCTCAGTAATGGGAAAATGTAAAGTTCTTGATACTCCTTCGGGCCAGATTCTTCGCTCGCTGGTTGATGCGGGGGTAAAGATTGGTATCTCATCGCGAGGGATGGGTTCTGTAAAAGAACATCAGGGCAAGACAATTGTAGAAGATGACTTCCAGCTTATTTGTTTTGATATTGTTTCTGAACCTTCAACTCCAAATGCCTTTATGTCACTGACTGAAAATAAGTTGATGAACGAGCAAGTTCAAAAGAAGAATAAGATTATTGATTTAGTTAATAGTATCTTAGAGGATTAAATAAGTGGCCATTCAAATTTCCCCCGCAACG
>Ga0208010_1000506_pt1 | contig 13835 bp, 17 predicted proteins | sample 2_EtaG_FD_184074 | JGI IMG/M metagenome (GOLD analysis project Ga0208010, IMG submission 184074) | Marine viral communities from the Subarctic Pacific Ocean - 2_ETSP_OMZ_AT15125 metaG (SPAdes) (version 2) | ecosystem: Environmental > Aquatic > Marine > Oceanic | place: Pacific Ocean | collected... | reverse complement strand
CATTCTTGAGCTGCCATTGAAGGGCCTAACAATTTATCTTGATCATCTCTCCACTCTTGTTCTCTATCTGGATGTAATGTCCAATGTAATTTAATAAAATTAAAATCATTCAAACCATCTTCTGCATCCATCCAAGTTCTGTGAAACCAATTACCAACACCATTTGGTGTAGATAATGCCAAACATTGTCCACCTGTTGATAACGTTTGAGATGCCGCGGCCCATATTACATCTATCTTATCAATAAAAGCGGCTTCATCAAGAACAAGTAATGATAGTGCTTCTGAACGTCCTGCTTCTTCACCACTAGCTACTGCTTTTACTTGAGAACCATTTTTATATCTAAGTGATAACTTATTATCTTCAACACATTTTGCTTTTAGCCAAGTTGGAAGATTTGCATGCATTACTCGAACTTTTGTTACTAAATTTTTAGCAACTTCTTGTTTCGTAGCAATAACCAAGATATTCTTATCATTATGAAAAGTCATCAACCATAAAGAGTATCCAGCAGTAATTGTGGATATACCTAATTGTCGAGCCTTTAATATTATATTAAATCTATGTTGTATAACATCTTCTATGGTTTTTTCTTGAAAATCATAAAGAGAAAATGGTATTTTCCCTTTTATTGGGTGTTGAATAACACAATACTTTTTCATAAAATATATAGGATCTCCTGCACATTTTACATATTCTTTCTTTATTATTTCTTTATAAGACGGATTACTTCTATGTATTTGATCGTTCATTATGATATAATATTTCCAACCTGATTAATAAGTGTAGTTACTGCATACGATAATACAGCACCATAGCCAAAATACAACCACTTGTTTTCATACCAAGATGGTTTTACTAACTTAGCTTTCTTTTCTGTAAGAGCTACATCTTCTTCTAATAAACTAATTTTTTGTTCCAATAAATCTATCTCTATTGTTTTTAAACTATCTTGTGTAGATAATGAATCCACTTGAACCTCTAGTTGTAAAAACTGATTCTCAAGGGTTTTCACCTCTTCATCAGTAAATGTAATTTGAGATAACCCTACTGATAAGAATATTAGTAATAAAAATTTTCTCATTTTTTACTAGCTCTCTTTTTTAAAGATGCTTTGGCTTTTCTAGCTGAAGTAACTTTCTTTGGAGCTTTTTTCTTAGCTTTAGTTTGTTTCTTTTTTACAGCTTTTAATTCTTTGTCAACTTTCTTAACTTGTTTTTTTATAGTTTTCTTTTTAGTATCTATCTTTTTAACTTTAGCTTTTTTCTTTGCTGTAGCTTTAGAACTTAATCCTAAAATACCTAAAATGATACCAATTATTTTTGCTAAACCTTTCATTATGCTTCTCCATGTCTAATTAAACCAACATTTGTTAATAATTCATCAAAATCACATTCTACTTCTACATTGGTATTAAAAATTTTACATAATTCTACTTCTATTTCACTATATACTTCTAACGCTTCTTTCAAATCTTTATGATTATCCGCGTGATATATTCTAGCTATTTCTTTCAAATTAGTTATTAAATCTAATACTCTACTAAATACTTGTTTATCTATCTGCAGTACTTTCATCTTCTTCACCATCCACTTCCTCTAATAAACCGTATAAATATTTTCTAGCATCTTCTGCTAATTTTTTTACATGTTCTTTATTAGAATTCCATTGTTCTTTTTCAAGTTCAACTTTTTCAAGTCCTACTGAATTATGAATTTCGGGCATTGATTCATTCTCCCAAGAATCTAATCCTTGTAACATATCTTTAACATAAGATTTTTTATTTTCTTTTATCTTATTTTTTTCCCAATCTTCATATTTTCCAATAGCTCTTAATTTAGTTTCCATTTTTACTTGACAATCAAAGCAGTGTCCGTATAATCTCCACATCTTATCATCAAGTTTTATCTTCATTGTTTTTTTACATTCTGGACAAAACCAAGGCATTCTTGCTTCTTTCATCACCTCTGATAGTGGAGATATTTTATCACCATGCTTTTTTAATTCTTTTCCACTATTATATCCAACCATAGCTCTTTTTTCAGGAGCCTCATCCCGTAAAATAGATTTTAATGCTTCATTTTGTCGTTCTGTTTCTTTACTATAGCCAGCCATAATTTATCCAAATGTTAATAGTCCAAGTATTTGATTAATTGGAGCAAATGCGCCAGTAAACTTGTACATTTTATTTTTATATTTAAACACTATACCTTCTGATGGAACTATTGCCTGTGAACCACCAATAGCCTCAAACTTTTCTAATTGTCTTTTTAATGTATCTAATTTAGAAACATCTTTCGCAGCTCTTAATTGTTTAATTGCTACATCTACTTCTCTTTTCATTTTAGATACTGTTTGTTTTGGATTAGCAGCAAGAAATCCACTTACATTCTTTAAAATTTCTGCTCCCAATTCAAAAAACAACATTTCAAATGGTTTAATATTGTCTTTTTGTAGTCTTTTCATATCTTTTTTATCAGTTGATTTAGCCCAATCTAAAAACTTATCATGTTTAATAACTTTATTATTTAACCTAAAACTTTTATCTAAAAATGCCCATCTTTTTGTCAATGAATTTAAAACATTTCTTGGTATATTATACTTCATCTGTTTAGATGCATTATGAATATATTCCATCCAATAAGTTTCATGATACTTACCTAAAGTATCTTTATCCTTCAAGTTATAAATATTCTGTAATTTCTGTAACTTCGATAAAAAATATTTTTGTCTTTTAGCAAAATCTTGACTTTTAGATACCTTTAAAAATTGTGGTTTAGATATTGTAAATTTCTTCTGAATGTGTTGGTTAACCTGTCTAATCATACCTTCTAATATTCTAGCTAAAGAAGTATCTGTTTTTATAGCCATTCCAGCTTCATTATATTCAGTAGCATTATGAAATACTAAATAAGCACCATCATAGTTTACTACATTAGCAGAAGCAGGATACATTACTTCTAAATTCATCCATCTTTTACCTTCACCAAATACTTTATCCTTCTGCCCCTTTGATAATCCTTTAATTGCTTTCTGTAAATCTTTCATTGCGAAAACAAATGCATTTTTAATATTACCTCTACCTGCAAATTTAGATGCAACTCCATTAACATCTAATGCATTTGCACCAAATCCTTTTAATTGACTTTTATTTCTTGCAGCTATTAACTTATCATCCTTCCAACTTACTAATAAATTCTGTCCATCTAATTTTTCTGTAACATCATCTTCTCTGTTTAATTTTCCTGATAACCCTAATTTTATAATTTGTTTAAAATCTCCAAATGTTAATCCACTATCATCAAATGGGTGATTCATGTGTCCTGCTGCTCCACCTTCTAATAATATTCCTTCCTGTAAGCTTTTTGCATATTTTATTGCTGCTTTATTTCCTTTAGTCTTTGCTACCCATTGAACTGCACTTTTACGACTAACTGTTTTCTTTCTACCGTTTGGATTAGGATTTTTCACAGTATCTGGTGCAGATGTTTTTGCTTTCTTTTCGGCGTCTGCTTTTTGTGCTTTTTTCTGTTTATATAGTTTACGAGCACCATAAGTTATACCAACTGCAAATTTAGCTATAGTTTTACCAGGATATGGAATAGTTAATCCCATAGCTTTTCCTGTTGCAAATAACGTAAGAAATTTAGCACCTTCAGTTCCGCCAAATAAATCTTTTAAATTTTTAGCTCCAACAGCCGCTCCTGCTACACCTGATAAATCAAAGTCATAATCTGGTTCTCCAACAAAGGTCATTTGAGTCCACATATAAGTTACAGTCGCGGCGGCACCCAACATAACTACTTTCTTCGTTTTAGGATGTTTTTGTAAAAAGTCATCGGCTTGTTTAAGATACTTATCTTTCTCTTTCATTACTTTTGTATTTTGAATCTTATCTGCTAGTTTATCAGGTAAATAGTGAAATACAACTGATGCTCTTTTATATCCTTTTTTAGCACCCTCAAATACTTTATCCACACTAAAATCATTTAGTTTAGCAATAGAAAAAGTATTCTTATTCATCATTGTTTTTCTAATTTTACTAAGTGGTTGCTTTGCTTTTTTAGACCAATCTTTTAAAAAGTTATCAAACTTAACACCTTCTTCTAAAAGTATACTCTCTTCTAAAAGTTCTTTATCCCACCATTCTTTAGAAAATGTTTCTTCTAAATCATCTTGATTAACTGTTTTACCAACTCCAGCAGATAATACTGTTCCTATTAAACTATCATGCGCAGCCTCTACTCCTAACCATGCAGTAATAGTCCATCCTAAAGTTTCAAGATTTTTCTCCATTCTCTTTTTATATTTTTCAATAGCATCTGTATTTCCAGATTTTACTCCTGAATCCAAATACGAAACTGCTCCTAATGCTCTATATCTAAGTTCATAATCATATCCTGGATCCTGAGCATTTTTCCTTATCATATAATCTATAACTTTCCAACCAAGTTCTTTATATAACTCATCCATCCAAGATTTTGCATTTGTTTTATATTCTCCAAAAGATTTATAAAATGTTGGAGGACCATCATCAATAAGATGTGATTGCATCATACTGGATTCTATCAAAAATTGTTCTATTTTATCATCAGTTAACTTATACATTTTTAAAATTGCCTATCATCATTTTATAGACTGAATCATTGAAATAACCAAACAATTGTTTAAATAATTTCCTTCGTTGTTCTGGTTTAATTTTAGAACTACCTAAAATTTGTCTCATAGTTGTACCACTAACTTCTTTACCTGCAACATTTACCGATATATGAGGAGCTTTAATAACATATCCATGTTCTTTATATCCTTTTAAATTATTCTTATTCTTATTATAATCATCAAAATAATATCCTGATGATAATCTACCTTTATCTTTTTCTCCTACTGCAAATACTGCTGCCGTTTCTTCTGATTTAAATTTTTTCAATAAGTTTACAGGTTTATATGGATTATCCATTATAATTTTATTTGATGGTATCCCCATCTTTGTCATATGTTGTACTTTTTCTTTAAAATTCATTGGATGTCTTGGCGGCTTCTGAATATTTGATGTAACTATATATACATCTCCAAACTTCTTTTTAAGTGCTAAATAAACCTTTTTATGGTGTGGACCAAATGGTTGAAATCTTCCAGGATATATAGCAATTACTTTTTTAATCTTTGAAGTTCCCTCAAATATATTATCAGATTTCCAAAACTTTGATGGGTCTTGTTCTAAATCTAAAACTTGTATTCTGGCCCTTTTAACTCCATGTTTCTTAGTTAAGATTTTTACTACCTTTTTGGCTTCAGAGTTAGATTTAGCTTTTGTATATAGTATTTCTTCTGAACTCTTTTTGGGTGGTATCCCCCAAATTACAAATTCTTGTTTACTTTCTTCGAGTTTTCCTTCATCAAATACATTAGTTTCAGGCATTAATCTAAACTTTAAAGCTGGTCTACCATTTATTAGTAAATCACCCTTTTCATTCCACTCAATTTTCTTAATTACTACCTTTTTGTTTTTGAATTTTCCCATTCTGACTGTATCACCAATCTTTATAGGTAAATCTATACCTTCAAGTAATATATTTAATAATTTTCGCACTATCTTCTCCCCCAAGCCGGCGTTTGAACTCCTTTTTCAGCTTGCTTAGCTAAATATTTTTTGTGTTGGGCCGCGGTTCTACCTTCAGTAGCCCACTTTTTATTTAAAAGTGCTCTTTTACGTTTTCTGTCTTTTGCTTTTCTGTTTGGCATTATTCTTCTTCAACTTTCTCTTCTAGTTTCTCTTCTGGTTTACCACCCATTACTTTTTCCACTCCAGCTATTCCGAAACATCCTAATGTAATATATAGAAAACTATTATATACAAAATCATTAATGGGTAAATCCATACCCATATAGCCTGTTATTAAATCTGTAATACTATACAGAGTCATCACAGCAAATGACATAAAACCTATTATTGTTTTTTCGTTAAATTCATTCTCATCTTTGAAAATGTCTTTAAATGCCATTTTATTTCTCCATATTATATGGTACTACTTTGTTTAAATAATCTTTTCTAAGCTCACACCCATTACATTCTTTAATTTTACCTACTGTAACGGTTTTTATGGCTCGAGACACAGTATCTCCTAACCCCTTATCATTTTTTATTAAATTTTTTAGTTTAATCATAATTTACTCCAGACATCCATAAATCTTACAAAGCCGAACAAAATATAAAGTAATATACTTCCAGCGACCATATGTAATAAATATTCTATTATATCTAAAGTTGTTTTTATTTTCATTTCCAATCCCATATTTTAATCATATTATAAGTTACTCCCAATCCTATAGTTGGTGTTGTTAATCCAGTATCAGTATTATATAGAATACCTACCATTGGCCCTATTGAAATTTGATTTCTTGGGGGTCTCAATTTAATCACATCACTCTGTCCACCCTTTATTCTCAAATTCAAAAATTCACTATCAGGATAAATTGCTCTAAACTCATATTTATCTAATTTTTCTATTTCAGGCTTTCCTAAAGTAATCTCACCTTCAAAATCTGCTATGGTTTTGGACTCAACCACCTTATTATCACGAATCCTTAACCCAGTTCTACCGAACACTTTTATATAATTATCTTGTGTTCCAAATTCCTTTAAAAAAGGAACTGTAGATGATTCTATACTTGCTAATTCTAACTCCAACCCCTCTACACTATCAATTAAATTCTGTAATCTTTGTTCATACTCTGTACTCCAACGAACTATATTATATAATTCTGTAGATAAAGTTTTAAATTGTGTATCGTTATCTATTTGCAATTGGGTTATAATTGTAGATAAACTATCAATTGAAGTTTTATTTTTAGTTATAAGTTGTTCTTGTCGTGCACTATCAGTTTGTAAAAAATCATATTCTTTTTTTGCGTATCTGTATCGTATTGTGAAAATGGATAAAACAAATATAACATTTAAAGCTATACCCAATAAGGTATTTCTCGTCATTTTAAACTTTCCGTCGCGTCATCAATTGCTTTTCTCAAAGCTCCACCTAATTCACTATTACTAAAAGGAACACCCTCTTCTTCAATCTGTAACCCCATAGCAGATATTTTTGTTTCAATCTCACCCATACCTCTACCTGTGGTTACTTTACCAGTAGCATTCTCTGTCAACAACACATTCATTCTTACTTGTGTTTTATCTTTTCTGCGATTAAATATACCAACAATACTAAATGCTTGATTTGGTCTACCAATGTAAACTATCTCAGCAGATACAGTAAAGTTTGCATTATCGTCATCAACTAAAATATAATCACTTTCTTGAAATTGTTCTTGTAGTAATTGTTGTATTCCCATAGTGATTCTATCATCTTTTATACCTACATTTTCACTCGTATTTACAAATTTAGATACAGTTAATGTTGGTCTAATCAAATCGGCATCTACAATAGCTGGTACTGGCAAGTTCTGTGCTTTAGCTTCTTGCCTTATCTCTTCTTTTCTTTCTTGAGCTTCTCGTTTTAATTTTTCAATCTCAACTTGACCATTAACAACACTACATAATGTGATTGCTAATACTCCTAAAGTAAATAATTTGAATCCCCAATTCATAACTTTACTTTGTGTGTAATTCATTCTATTCTCCTAAAAATAAGTTCCAAATAATATACTAAAAGTTTTATCTCGTTCTCCGTAATCATTAACTACGGTGTTATATCCCATTGAAACGCCTAAGTTAAATGAGAAAGCCGTTCCTAATTTCCAATCCATTGATATAGTTGGCATAAAAATAACAGGACTTCTCAATAATAAATATCTATCTCCTGGATTATTACCCTCATAATATCTCATTAGAGTATATGCAATATAGTTAGAAAATGTAATCGTATTTCCACCCATTACCTTAAATGGAAATCTTTGTCCATATACCATTATTACATTTCCAAAATTATTACCACTAACATTTCCATACGTGCCTGTAAAAACAAATGCTTCTGCGTTTTTCTTCTGTAATGATTTAGCAAATGAACCAGATACTAACCAATCCCAACCTTCAAATGTTTTATATGTTAAAGCACTTCCATTCAATACTACATTTTGTTTTTTAGCTTTAAAATTAAATCCTTGACCATATGTAAGAGACCCTTTTCTTAAATCATTCGTGAAGTTAAAGTTTCCATCGTGTCGTTTACTACCATCGAATGATGTTGCTGTATAGACACTATTGAATGAAGTTATCCATTTTTCCTCACCTTGTGTAGAACGAATAGCGTAATTAACCTGTTGTGGTGTGGATGATATATCTTCTCCACCACCTTCATCACCACCGCCTTCATCTTTACTAAATTGTTCACTAGCATTTTCTGCAATTACAGATGATAAGATTTCTTCAGCAACTTTTACCGCACACGGGAATAAATCTTCAAAGTCTTTATAAACACTTTGAGTCCATTCTTCTAATTCACCACTTATAACTTGGTCTAATGTAAAAAACTTAGTACGATTGTAATAAGTTACTTGAAACCCCTGTTGGCCTGATCCATTAATAACTATAGTACTTCTAACTACAGTCTGTTCACAGGGGTCTATATAACTATAAAAGAACGATTGGGCAGAAACACTACTCCAAAGTAGAAAAAGGAATATTAATTTCTGCCACATCCATTTTTTTACCAACCTCTTCGGTCAATTGCCTTTATAACATTGACTACGGCGGTCTCCATAGCTTTGTTTGATGCTGAACTTAAAGAACTTTGATTCCAAGCCATATTAGGATTCATTAAAAATCCTCTACCTATGGTTGAAGCTCTTCCCTGTCCACTACCAACAACATATTGTGTATTCTCATTGTTAATTAATTTAACCTGAATACCAACTATTGTTTCATTGATAGTTTCCACCTTACCCGCCTTTATTTCTTCTTTTAAGTTAACAGCGAAATCATAGATACTAACACTAGCCGAATACTTAGCCTTTGTAATCTTAGCTTTGTTAGCCTTTAAATCATTCATAATCAAAAGTTGCATATCTCTTTCAGCTTCAACTAAATTGAATCTACCAACATAAGAGATTACATTCTGTAGTTCTTGAACAAGTCCCATAGAAACTCTTTTGTCTGCTAATTCGGGATATCTTTCTTCTAATTCTTTATTGAATTTTAAATCATAAAGTTTCAATCCATCAACTTTAGTTACTACGATTTCATCTAAAGATTTTTCTTTTTCATACTCACCTACATATTGTTCTGTTTGAACGGAAGCGGCACATCCAATTATTTGGGACATTACGAAACCTAAAACAGTAAACAATAGAAAACGATAATAGTTTTTCATTGTTATCTCCTATTTAAAATCTGCTAAAGGATCTTTAAGTAGTTCTTCTAACTTCTTAATTTCTCTTTTCAAATTTTTGATTTCATTGTTTAAGTTAGCCACATCTTTATCATAAGATTTAACTTTAGGTGTTTTTAAGTTATCAAGTTTATCTCGTAGATACTTGATATCTTCATCATACGAAGTAAGTTTCTGTGTTACCAACTCAATATCACTAGCATCAGCAAATCCTGTTACTATCTCTTCCAACCCATCAATACGACCAGTAAATGAATACCAACCTGCTATTCCTGTTGATAGAACTGTTACAAGAGCTATGATATTTTGGATTGATAATCCAAACTTTTTATTCTTCATATCCTCTATTGCGGATTCTGCATCCACCACTTTTTTCTTCGCCATTTTACAACTCCAGGTTTATTGTTAATCTAATTGTGTTACCCAACGGTAACTCTCTATTACCATAAATATAACTCATACCAACAATATACTTATCATATTTAAAATCTAATCCAAATGTAGGGTAAGTTAGTTCGTGTGTGGTATCTAAATAATATCCTAACTTTCCCCATAACATATTTTTATAATTGTAACTTGTTCCTAAACCTAATGTTAGATATTCTTTTAACACATTTCCTTGTCCATAGAACATCCATTCTTTATATGGATATGTAGCTCCTACATTTACACTTGTGGGTAGTTCTGATTTATAACTACCAAATTTAGGCGCAACTCCAAAGTTCTGTATCATAACATCTACATCTAATTCTTTATACACTTCAGGAAAATATCCACCAATACCAAAAACAAATCCAGTTGCTTTTTGTGTATGTAAATCGTGTGTGATTACTTTTGAATCTAATCCTAAATTATATTTACCAACCTTACGTGCATAACTAAATCCGTATACTGCACTTAATGGTGTGAATTGTCCTTCTATAATTCCACTATCAGTTGTTAGATTTTGTTCTCCATAATTAAAAAACATTATATTAACACCAAATGGGCCTCTATCAAAATTTACAAAGTTATAACTCATATCTTCTACGATATTCGGCATCCAATTAACTCTACTAAAACTGAAATGGTCTTTATGGGAAATTCTTCCCTTTCGAGCAGGGTTCATATATGGTAATGTTACGTTACCAATCGAACTCATTTGTGCAGTAGGTGCTATTGTTAATATTCTATTTGCTTGTGCGAATATACTACTAAAAAGTAGTATTGTCAATAATATTTTTTTCATTATTTTACCACCGTAAATTTATTAGCTTTAATTCTTGTGTCTGTTTGCATTACAAAGATATAAACACCAGGTTCTAACTTTTGATGATTTTCATATAAACTAACTTCAGGTAACCAAACACTTGGTTTATTTGTAAAATCAAACGTATGTAATCCCCCTAATATATGTTCATCTAATAATGTTCCAACTTTCTGTCCTATTGAATTTAAAATATATAATTTAACATCTTTTGGTTCATCTAAAAAGAATTGAAATTTAGTATTCTCTTCAAATGGATTTGGATAATTGTATGTTATTGCTTCTTCATCTGGTTTTCCACCGCCGAATGCCCAATACTTATTCCATACCCACACTTCACCATCATCTCTACTCATTAATAAATCTCTACCATTTGGATCTGAAGCTGTATTTTTGCCGATGAAATTTATTGGAGCTTGTGTCCACTCTGTATCAGGGAAAGCTGCTTCAAATACTAAATTTAATCCTACCATCTCTTTAGTTATATGATAACTTTCAGGTGCATTACTTGGTGAATAATCTACTCCACCAAAAGAAACTCTTCTCCAACTGTCTACAGGTTCATGAACATTTACATAAGTCATCCAGGGTCCTGGTAGAACATCTGTTTTCATATCTATAAAGTGTAACACCGTTGTATCAAACTCAACCTCAAATTCAAACCCTGCTATAATAACTCCCTCTCTTGGTGTAATAGTTAATGGAACTTCTATTTGATTACCCGATTGAACTCTAACAGTAGAGTCTGCTGGTAAAGAAAGAAGTATATCAACACCATCTTCAAAATCATCAAATGCATTTGCATTGAATCCGCTTAAAGTATTATTAGGCACATCATCATTAGTATCATTTATTTTATTTAAATGGTGGGATGGTGCACTATTTCCCCAACGATAAAACGTATTAGAAGAAATATCATTTTGATATCCGTCTGCCCCATTACCTGTTTCTAAAACTTTAGTTCCTGTAGCGTTTATATCACCTGTAAAATAATATCCTATATCGGGCATCAAATAATCAGGATTACCCTTTTGATTATTCTTTTCACTTGTTCTTGCTGCACTCCACTCAGAATATCCAGCTCCTAATATTAAATGTAATGTATCTAATCCTGTTTGGTGGTCATCCATCAATGGATTTGTTATTTCTATTATACCTGCCGATAATGCTTTTTGAGCATTTAATAGTGCTTTCGTTACTGCCATAGGTGCTTTTAAACTATCTACCCAACCACCACTCGTGCTAACAAAATAATCTGGATTCTCACTTGTCCTATCAAGTCTCGATTTATCTGCTAATGTTGTTTCATCCCAATAAACTGTAAACTCATATTTTTGTGGTCTTGATTGTCCGTTTACAGTCTGATAATATACATAGTTATTAGCGTTTCCACTTTCTTTAAATACTTCAATTGTAGACCAATCCTCATAAGAGTTTCCATTATGGTGTGTATAATTATTCATTATCTGTGATACGAAACTCCATAATATATAAGTGTCATTCAAATGAAATAAATCATCTCCATCTACATCACCGATTAAATATTCAATAGCAGTTAATGTATCTATTCGTGTTCCACCTGTATTATAATTCTTATGTTTATTTGATTGAAAATTAAATGACTTTATAGCATCAGCTACAGTTGTAATTGAATTTCTATCTAATTCAAATTGAGAATGATTTTCAATATTATCATCCGCATCAGGTGGCCAAAATGATATACGATATCTGTTATTTCTTGGTAACTGAATACTGTAATATCCTCGATGGTCTGTGTAAGTTGAATCATAATGAGAGATACCAAGAAATCCTTCTGCGGGTAATGTCTGTAATGCAGTTGTTGATTTGGTATCATAATAAAATGTTGCTGTGTGGTTTCCAATAACATCATCAGTTGTAGTCTCATCTAATTTTTTAGCTGCAGTATTTGCACCTGTATGGTCAGTTATTGTTTCAACATTTAACCAATTAGTTATTCTTGGACTAAAGTTAGCTTCATTGTGGTCTAACTCAAATTTTACTTTCCAATATGGATATGTGTTTTCTGCTGGTGCACTCCAAGCAGCTCCTGTAGCTCTACCGTTACCTTGAGCGTATCTGAAGTATCCCTCAACATCTAATAGTTTTGGGTGTAAGGTGATATCACCACGAGCATTACCTACTCCATCACCCTCAGTTCCAACATTACCATCTATATAAACTTTATAAGTTGTTAAATAATTTCCATTAGTTACATAAGTATAATATCCTGTACTACCACTATATTTCGTAGCTACTCTAAATGGAAGTGCTGCAAAATTATCTACAACATCATCTATTTTAAAATGTAATTTTAATAATTCTTTTTGTTCACCACTATTACCACTAAACAATTTAGTATTTCCATTATGAGATACCATAGTGATTCTTAACCAATCATATCTATTATTAGATGTAGATATCTCACTACCAGCGGCTGCTAATGAATCGTCATATCCCACATTGTTATACCAAGTTACCTCATATGAATAATGAGCTCCAGCACTTTCATCTCCCTCAGTCCAACCAGATATGTGAGCACCCTTCTCTACACGAGTTGAATCGTGTCCTGTAAGAGTTGTGTTATCCCAAGTAATTAAATCATTATCGAATATTAAATCCAAACGAAAGGCAGTTACACTAGCTCCATTTCCATCAAGTGTAACGGCAATAGTCATTACCGAATCTCTCCAAGCATCAAAGTTATTGTTTTTGAGAGCGACACCAGAAGCGGTATTGGTTGTATTCATACCCGTAGTGTCGTCCGCTAAAAATCCTCTTAACTTAAAAGTTTCTTGATCTCTCCACCAAAACTTCGGTGTTTTATAGTCTCTTGATTGCATCAATCTTATAATGGGTGTTTGGGCTTGTAAAAACCCCAGTACCATCATCAGGCCGATTAAAAATTTACGCAATGTAAATCTCCTTAATATATGTTTGTTTATGTAACCTCTTAGATTAAAAAGGTATAGACTTTATTATTATTTAATCAAATAATAAATCAATTCATTATTATATAAATATAATATATATAGAGAATATCTTACTTCAGATTTTAAGGTATAGATATCTCAAAAATCATTTTATAATATATTTTCCAAGAAATGTTTCTTTTGCTTTATCTAACTTACCAGTTAAATTCTCTAAATCTTTATATAAAACATCAACTCTATCATACATTTCACCGAGTTGTTTCTTAACTTCTTTTGCACCATCATCCATTTTTTTGTCTA
>Ga0208010_1000500_pt1 | contig 13881 bp, 23 predicted proteins | sample 2_EtaG_FD_184074 | JGI IMG/M metagenome (GOLD analysis project Ga0208010, IMG submission 184074) | Marine viral communities from the Subarctic Pacific Ocean - 2_ETSP_OMZ_AT15125 metaG (SPAdes) (version 2) | ecosystem: Environmental > Aquatic > Marine > Oceanic | place: Pacific Ocean | collected... | reverse complement strand
TTGTCTCAGACTCTTTTACATACTTTTCATAATACTTATCGCCAAGTAATTTCAATTCTACGATTTGTCCAGGAACAATCTGTTCTGAACGGTCTTCATTCCAATACTTGTTTTTTCCTATATATTTGTATTTCATGATTATTATCTCGCGGTTACTTTCTTAAACGCTCGTTTAACAAGGGAATTTAATTCTTTCCTTGTCTTCTCTTCAGCCTTAGCAAGTCCGTGTAAGCCTTTGTATCCACTGACTTTAGCATATTTTTTCTTAATACCTTTTAATTTGTTCGTACCTGGATTCATATCTTTAGTGGGAAACATATGACCTTTAAACCCAAATTCAATAAACTTAGCATAATTAATTGGAGAACGCTTACCTGTTTTTCTCACCGTTGTAGTGTTGCCTAATTGTATAAAACCATCGCTCTTAGTCTTAATCCATCTACTTCTAATGCTCTTTCTCAATGCGCCAGTATCCACTTTTCTTGCGTAAGTTCGCTTTAGATGTTTCTCCATTGTCTCAACCATATCTTGCCCTAATTGATTAATAAATGGTTTTCCTGCCTGCTTTAACACTTTATTAAAATCTTCAATTCCGCTAACGCGTAGTCTACGAGTCATAACAATAAGTCGAGATTTACTCTCAATCCTCCCGTGTTAATCTTTAAGTCTCTAAATCTCTCCTGCGTGGTTCCTAAATCATCAATATCCACAATATCAATCTTCGCTGTCTTTAAAGTGGAAATGTTTGATGAATTTCGTAGAGTATCAATTATATTATCTTTTCCTTCATCTATTTTGACCATTCCGCTTGAAGCTTTTCCAATAAGTTCTATCTCTACACCGACAGTATTAGTTCGTGAGCTTCTATCTAAACTCCGAATATTATTTGTAATCTCAGCAGGGTGAACAATTATTGTAGGAAAAACAGGTGTCTGCTCTGGAAAAGTAGCTAATACTGACCAACCTGAAAGTTTGTTACTATTGATTATGTTAAAAATTTCTTGAAATACGTCTACACGTGCTGTGCTCTCAGTTACGACCATTACAGGTATGACTTATTGCCGTTCTACGAACTGCTGTCACTACTTAGTAGTGAATGCTTATATTTAAAGGTTGCCTTAAATACTGGTCGGAGACACAGGTGAAAGTAAAGTTACTATGCCAACTTCCACATCATTAAAAACTAAAGGTTCAATACTCCGAACAAACCAATCCTTGCTAAGATATGTGACATGGTCATCAATATCAATCGTAGTACCGCCTTTGAAAATTATCCTAATTTCGCCCTCTGAAACATCTCCAAATCTTTGGGAGTCAACATCGTCTTGAATATAACTGAAAGGAATACAATTAACTGCGGTAGAGGAAGAACTTGCGCTACCTGCTTCATATCCTCCGTAACTTCCACCAGTAACAGTTCTGCTTTTTATCGTCGCAGAAGATTTAAAATTATCATTATCAATAAGATTATTCACAGTTGTCTGGATATTCGTCCCTAATGTTCCCATGTTTATTCAGTTGTTAATTTGAAAGTTGAACCAGTTGAACGACCAACCATTGCTAATTGTTCTTTGCCTTGTGTTCTTAGTTCGCTTATTTGTGTCTGTATTTGCTTTGCTCCAATGTTAATTGAACCAATACTAATTGAATTTGCTGAGTTAGAACCAGCGACCATTCGTTGTAAACAATACAGGGTCGCATAAGATTCTACTGCGTTATCAACTAAGTTGCCTGTCTTTGAACCAGTGTAGCTATCTACATAGTTCTGAGCTCTCGCAACCATAGCCGTAACTATTGTAGCCTTAGCTGCTCCCATTGCGTCATAAAGTTCTCCTAACAAATACTGTACGTTTGTATCACTTGCTGCCATTTATTTTTTCCTCCTTTTTATTGTTCTCTTTCGAGTTGTTTTCCTCTTAGTTACTTTCCGAGTTGTCTTATTCTTCTTAGCCCTATTCTTAGATGCCGAGATTACTCGAAGATTTGATTTCTTATTTGAACCACCTTTGCTTAAAGGTTTCTTGTGGTCAACATCTCTCGTCCTATCTCCTAGTCTAACCTTTCCAGCTTTAATAGCCTGTCTACGAGCAGTATTTCTTTTAGCTCGATTTTTCTTTTGGTCAGGTTTTGCTGCGTATTTCTTATCGTAATCATAGTTTCTACCTGTTTTAAGATTGGACTTCTTACGCGTGTTCTTTCCCTTCCCTGCTACTCTGTTCCTAAATTTGCTAATTACCATCTAACTTCTATTATTCCTCTTAGGTTTTTTACCTGATTAAACTCTTTCTCGTTAACGGTTATGATTTTACCTTGCGGGAAATCAAACTCATCGCGAGTATATCCTCCAGGTAAAACACAAACAACATGTCTGCCTTCTTCCTTGGATTCAAGGACTTTTTTGATTTTCTTTACAGTTTTCTTCTTTACCATTATAATTTCTTCCCTTTAGCTTTCGCTTCACTTGAAACTGCGTAGAAGAAACTCTGAATTGACTTCAGCTTCTTAGCAATCTCTTTGTTCTTTCGGATAGCGTCCTCATAGTTTCGTTGTTCGCCTGATAAACTTTCTTTCAAGTTATCAACTCTCCGTCGAAGTTTCTCATTCTCCTTCTCTTTGGTATCAATATAATCGGTAAACTTCTGAATTAGACTTTCTTTACTAATTACCATTTATATCTCCAGCCCCACATTTCCGACAAATTTGTCTATGCCTGACTTTATACCCGCAAGCTCTGTGGACAATCTTCGATTAGAGTTCTTTTCATTCATTAACTCCTTCTTCAATTGCTCATTTTGCTTGAGTAACTTTTCTATTTGCTTTTCTCTCGCATTTCCGTAGTCATTAAGTTTTCTTGTCACTTCTTTCAATTCTACCATTTTAGTTAATCCTTTTTAATATTATTTATATATTTTTAACATTCAACATCAAATACAACAAAAATATTTGACTGCCAATAATCTGGCGTTGCTGCTGGACCTAACCCTACCTCTCTAACTACACGAATCTTATCTCCTGCTGCGAAAGTATAAGTTCCAAGACTACCTGCTGAAACATTGGCTGCTGATTCAGTATCTCCATTTGTTATAAATGTAGCAGATGGCCATAATGGTAGATAACCACCACCTGTATCCTTTTCAACAGCAAAGAAGAACGGAAATCCAACATCTGGAGTTGTATATACTGCGGAATCTATCCCTACAATTCTACCTCCGAAAGGCAGAGGTGGATTTCGAGCTAATGCTATCACATCAAGACTAACATCTGGAAGTCCGTATGGTGCTCTCCAACCGTTTGTCTGAGCAAGAAAATTTGTATTATCTACGGAGGAATATCCTAAGGCTGTTACTCCAGTTACTAATTTAGTTGTTCCAGCACCAGTATAAGTTCCTGGACACTCGGCAGTAGTATTATATGCTATTTCTCCCTGTCTTGCCATATTACTTGTAGCTAATTCTAATTTGATAGGTCTACTAACTGTAATTTCTGATGATGAGCCATCAATATTAAATATTGGACTTACACCTACTGAATTAACTTTTACAGTATCAGCACTTAAATCAAGCTCTGCTAAGTCTGTAACTGTTGTACCTTTGAAAGTTACAGGTCCAGTTGAAAATTCAGAACTAGCTTCTGCTGTAAAAGTATCTACTGCTGTAAATGGAACATTAGTTTTAACTGTATCTGCTCCTGAATCTATTATAAACGCATCAGTTGTTGAACCAGTATAAATTTTGAAATCCATATCAGCTTGGTCTGCGTTTACTACTATTTCTCCAGTCGCATAATCACCTGTACTTTCTGTAATTGTATTGATTCTTATTGCTTCTTTATCATTCATTGAATTTGTACTACCAGCATTCAATACTAAAAATGGTAAACTTCCTTTTACACCTATATCTGAACGGTCTGAAGCATTTAATCTTAAATATGTTCCATCATCTGAAAGTGTTGAACCACCGATTTTAATTATTGAATTTCCTGAAGCATGACCATTAGAAACTCTAAATCCATGATTACCTATTCCAGACTTAGTTACATCTGAATCATCTGAAGCTGTGAATCCATTATTAAATGTTGCTGTACTTGCTGTAGTAAATGATGAGTTAGTTGTAAAGGGAGCATTAGTTTCAACTGTATCCGAACCAGCGTCTACTTTAAATGCGTTAGTTATTGTATCTGTTTCTACTCTAAAATCAATATCATCTCCTGGTTCATTTACAACTACTTCACCTGTAGCAAAATTTCCACCAGATTCACTTAATGAAACAAGTGATAAAACATTACCAGTAAAACCAGTATTAGTATCTCCTGTGTAAAAATTAATAAAAGATAAAGTTCCTTTTCCACTTAGGGCTACACCACCATCTCCTTCAATATTTAATACTGAAGTATTATCATATAATGATGAACCATCAAGTAATAATTTTGCTTTATTTGAAGTCGTATTTTGAATCTTTAATTCAGTATATCCAGAAGATGCTGTTGAAACTGTAAGTAATCCACCTTGTGGTTCAAATAAAGTTTCCGTTGTATTTCCTTTAATATATCCAGAATCAATACTTAGAGTTGCTAAACCTCCTCCAGAATTTACTAACGCAATTCCTTCATTACTTCCAGAGTTTGGGTCTACATCTAAGGTATTATTAATTGTTGATGCTCCATTAGCAGTCAAAGTTCCAGTTAAAATTGAAGTTCCTCCGACTGTAATATTACCGCCGATTGTAGTATTATTTACTATATCAGCGTTATACGCATCTATGTATTTTAATCCGTCATATCTTATTGTATCGATTACCATTACATTAGCAATTCATAAGTGGTTGTTAGGCCGTAAGTAGTTCCTCCTGCGTTTGTAAATGTAATTGTTAAAGATTCTCCTGCTTCAATTACTAATTCTCCTGCTGGAACAAAATTTAAATCAGTTACTCCAAGAGTTCCTGGGTCTGCCTTGTAAAGAACTGTATCGTATGCTGGACCTCCTGCTAAATTATTTGAAGTTACTACAAAATCATTTGCTGTTGGTATTCCTGCGAAATGAATTTTAACTCCTAAGATTTTGAAACTCACACCTAAATTAATTTGAACACTAATATTTCCTACACCTGTATCTGTATTCAAAGCAAGCTGTGCTGCTCTTGTTACGGTTGCTGTAACTGTACCATCTACTGTTAGACTTCCACCATTATCATCTACACTTACTACATTAGTAATGTTGGCAATATCTCCAATTGAATTAGTACCTGTAGGTAAAGCTTCTCCTACAAACACTCCTAACTCTCTATCCGCATTTATTTTAAATGCTCCAAAGTCACCTGAATCAATTTGGTCAGTAGTAAATACTCCACCAACTATTAGTCCTTTATCTGAAGCTACAGTAAAAGCAGAATCATCTACATAATCACCTTCAATGTTTGCGATTATAGTACCACTTGCTACATTGACATCTAAAGCTGAAGCTGTTGAAGTAATGGAACTTCCCGCACCATCTCGAACATTAACATCTATTCCTGCTGCTGGATTAAAAATATCTGAGCCATCTGGGTTAACAACTGCGACTCCTGTCTGTGTTGGGGTTGATGTACTCTCTTTGAACTTCCCATACTCTCTATCGGTTATTTGATTATCTAATGCCATTCTTGATTATGATAAATAAATAACAGGAGAACTATAAAAGTCCTCCTATTACTCATTTAGTTTTAGGTCGTTGTAATCTTAGCAATAGCGTTACTTTGTAGTACGCTTGTTGCAATTCTTACTGTTGCTACAATGTGGTGTGTATCTCTTAGGAAATCGTCAAATCTCTCAAGAGTCACTGGTCTCTTTTCCGCAATTGCGTATGCGTGGTCTCTGTCAATAACTAAAGCATGTTTAGCTGTGACGTTTCTTGAAACTACTACGTTCATACCGAAAATATTTCCAAGTAACCTTATACCTAAGTCAGTTGGTGCAATACTCAAGTTAGCTGATGTTAGTCCTGCTAGGTTTCTAATATCTGATGCTACCTCTGTACCTACTACCATGTCAGTTCCCATGTATCCGTTGGATTCCAAATCTTCCATTGCTTCTGTAATGTTTGCCAATGAAATAGTTCCTCCTCCAGTTACGGTTGCTCCTGCTCCTGAACTTAGTGCGTCTGCCACCAAGCTATCTTCTTTGTCTGCTAGAGCATACCCAGCTGTTGCTGCGTTCTTCTCTACGACTGAGAATTGACTGTCTTCAATCATTTCTCTTGTAATTCCAATAGTTACTCCGTACTTGACTGGAGTCAATGTTACTTGACTGTATGTCTCTTGTGCGAATGGTAACTCTGCTCCTTCAGCTACTTCATGTACAATCAGTGTGTCTGGGTCTTGTAATGATACTTTAACTGCTGGTCCTGGAACTTCATTTGGTCCGATTAACAATGCTGCCATTGGTCGGAATACCAAATTCTTTCGTACTGCTTCTTGCAAGGTTCGATAAACCATAGTAGGGGCTAGTACGTTGCTTCCTGTTGATGTTGCTCCTGTGGATAATATTCCACTTTCCGTCTTGTATGTTTTCATTTTACTTCACTCCTCCTATATATTTAATTTGAACAAGACATAAACTCCTGATGTACTTGCTCCTGTCAGTGCTGTTCCAATTACTTTTTCAAAAGCTGTTGCGTCTTCAATCTGTTGAGCTGTAGTTTCTTGTGCTACTAATGCTCCAGATGTGACTGCTGCTCCTGCTTCCATAATAAACAGTCCTGATGTTGCTACAGAAAGGGTCTCTCCTGTTGCTGCGTCTGTAAGGGCTACTCCCACGATTAGTAAATCGTCACTATTTGTTGCTGTGGATACTTCTACAGCAGATGCTACGTAACCTGATTGACTGATTGCAGTCATTACATCGTCTGATGATGCGGAGGCTACTAAATCTCCTGCTGTGACAGCGCCACTAGCTACTGCATGGAATGTTACTCCAGGCATATTAATTAATTGTGTACTTGCCATTTTATTTTATTTCCTATAGTCTTGCTAATGGGTGTCTTTCTTTCCAATAGGACATATCCCACTCTTGCCAGTAATTTCCTCGCTCATTTTTCAATTCGCCTGAAACCCATTCTGGTAATGCGTTTACATTTTCAGAAGTAATAGCTCTTGACTTAATTACTTCCTTTGTTAAATCCAACATGTGAGATTTTAATTCTGAAATTTCTGATTTCATATTAACTAATTTCTCTTCTGCTGCGTCGTCGTTTTCTTCTGCTGCTTCAGGTTCTGCTTCAGCTTCTTCTGCTGGTGCTTCTTCTGGTTCTGCTTCAGATTCTTCTGCGTCTTCCTTTAATAGAAGAGCAAGTTTTTCTTCGATTGCTTTTAATTTGCTTTCCATCTTTTTTTGTTCTTTACTTTCGAAAGAATTGTACGCTTCTGTAACACTTGTAGAAAATGTTGCTCCAGGAATACCTGGTATTGCTACCAAAGATAATTCCACAAACTTCATTCTCTTTGCTACAAAATTCGTCACACCGTTTTCAACTACTTTCTTTAGTTCCTCTATTAGGGAACCAACAGAAACATTAGTGACTAATCCTTTTTGAATTTTCTTTTGAACTGACTCATCGATAACTTCTGCTCTGAACTTCAATTGCTTTCCGTCCATATAAGCTTCAGTAACTCTACCTACAATACTGTCGATAGTATTATCATGGTCTTTCAAAAGAGGAACGCCGATAAGCGAATCTGCTGCTTTACTAAGTTCATCAACTTCATACGTAACATTGTTACGTGATGTTGTCTCCTCAATAGCAACTCCCTCAATTCTAAAAACTTTGTCTTCAACTGCTTCTTCCGAATAGCTTTCAACGATAGGTACAACAAAATTTATTTTTGTATTTTTCATCTCTTTATACCTTTTGCCTGCTTTCTTAAAACGACTTGTTGATTAGTAACATCTAATACGCACCGTTTAAAATCTGCTGGCATAAACAATTTAAATCGTTTGACGTTTTTAAAGATAATTAATAATTGTAAGAACTACGTTTTGTATTAAGAGGTGAATCTTCAGGGTGTTTACCTCTGTCCAAAGCATTTGTCATTGTAACTGTAACATTTGTTAGGTCTTGTTTAGTGCTCCATTTATTCTCTGGCCATTGTTCTCCATCAGTCTTACCAGGTTCTCCAAGACCTACTGGTTGGTTTGAAAGAGTGTGAGTTGTTTTGAATTGTACATCGGCATCATCTCCTGCGTAAACTGGTTGCCACTTATTTGAATCATATGGATTCCTAACAATCTTAAAAGGAACTACCAAGGGCTTACTCCTTTTCTGTAGTAATCTCTGAACCATTGTTCATCTTTACTACTAATTCTTTCAGGACTTCCTACTTGGTCTACATAATAAAATCCTTCTTTGAGTGGTGCTTTCTTAGGAGACTTGTCTTTCTTTCTGTCATCTAATCCTTTCAATGCTTGAACACCTCCACGAGAAGGGTCTTCCTTAGGAATGAACTTGACAGGGATTCCTAATTTCCAAGAAACATATGTTGCGTCCACAACACCTGCGGCTTTTAATCTAAGTAATCGATTTACCTTTACATCTTCATCTTCCTTGCTGAACTCTCCGAACACTAACTTAACTGAACCTGGTGTTACTATCTTATCTATAATCAACATATTAATTTGTTGAGTAAGGACTTCTTGAATTGATTTGACTCGTCTATCAAAGATACCAATCTGTACTTTAGCAGTAGCTTCAGTAATATTTCTTCCTCTGCCTAATGCTACTTCTGGAACTTGTAGTCCTGCTATAACTTGATTCTCCATGTGAGATAAAAATTCTTCTACACCAATCTTAGAACCTAGAGGTCTCAGAACACCAGCATCAATATTGTGAGCTGTAATTAAATCCATCTCAGGATTCTGTTCACTTAGTTGAGATTCAAAAGAATCAATCTGTGCTTCAGTAGCTGGTTCCTCTGAATTACCTAACTTGTAATGTACTTGAGGTGCTGCGTATCTGTGAGAGATTAATCTTAAATCTGCTTCCATCTGAAGCTTAGTTGCTAATGCCGTCCTTACACATTCAATAGCGGACGTTCCTTCTGAAGCATCACCGACTACATTCATCTTGAAATGTGCCATCTCATCTGAAGTGAAATCAATAGCTTTGTTTGCTGATACAGTCTGACGGTATCCTACAACTTCTCCTGTGCCATCAGGAGATAAAGTCACACTCATGGTCTTCGGATGTAATATCTTTAACTCAACTAATCTTGAACCAGCTCTAACTGATTCAATGTAACCATTACCATAGATTAACATATTCCTTGCTAACCGTAAAGCAATCATATGAAAATCTTGGGCTTCTAAAAATTCTTGTACCTTCTGGATTTTTTTCTCATCTTCACCGAGCAATTCATAACCGACTCCAACAGCAAGGTCTGCTGTGTAATTGATTGCTGCCTGTACCAATGGAACTTCCTTATATATTCTTTCGTAAGTATCATAATTTTTTTTAAGATTATAATCTGAATTATATGAACTGAAAAATCCTCTTACTGTACTTACCTTTCCTTTACCTGACTCAGTCAGAAATAAAGTTCTGAAACTATTTCTGAAACGGTTACCTAATGAAGCCATTGAGCGTGATGATACTTTAATTCCGTTGATGTTATTAAAGGTTTCTCTTAAACCTTTGCTTTGGTTTTAATACTTTCCTAACAAAGAAAGATGCTCTTTTCTTTTTAAGATTGTAAGCTGCTAAAGCTAAACTATCTACATAGTCATCATGTAATCCTGACGGTGCGTGTAATAACATCTTTCCTGTTGGTGAAATCTTCTGGCTGAAAGAAATCAACTGAGACTTTAATTTATCGTTTGCAGGTAGCTCTATTGAATTAGTTTCCATCATTAATCTTAAGTTGGAAAATAAATCCACCTTACTATTAACTGTAAAGTTGAATCCTTTAATCCTCAGACCCATGGCCTTCAGTTGGTCTATCTGAGCAAGACCTGCTCCTGTGTCGGCAAGACACTTGCGGATATTGAACCTCTCTGCGTAAGTTACTATGTGTCCAATGATTTGGTCATAAGACATTTGCTTGTATTCTTTTATTAGAACAACTCGATGTGCGCTTAGTTTATTATGTTTAATGATAGTTACTACAGTAGATGAGTTCTGCTTACCCCAATCTATACCCATGTAGTATTCGTGCTCAGGTAGTCCGTACTCTGCTAAGTCGTAATTCTTCATGCTCGTCCTTACTAAATCCGTTGGGAAAAATAATACTCCGTCATCAACAAACTCAGCAAGATATTCAACTGAGAAACGTATTGGTCCCATTGCCTTCTTTTGATTCTCCAAGTCTTTTATATCAACGCCTGGAGCAATTGGTTTCCCATCAATCATGGCTGGGAAGTGAAATACTTTTGCTCGCTCATAATCTTGATTCCATTGTAGATACATCTCATAAAAGAATCCTGCCTTACCGTATGGTGTTGAGGTTAATATAATTCTTCCTCCCGTTCTGATAACCATTGGCATAATAACTTCGTAATACAAATCGTCTGAATGAATGTGAGTTGCTTCATCTATGAATACAACATCGGCAGTGTAACCTCTAATGGTTGCTTCACTTGGTGGGAGCGATATAATCATACTACCATTATCGAGATGAACTTCAGTCCTGCTGGCTCGCTTTACAGATTTAGTTAGAATTTCACTGCTCTCAATGTCTTGTCTTACTTTGTGAAGTAAGTGACTTGCCTGTCTCTGCGAAGCAGAGATGAATAAAATCTTTGAACGAGGTTTAGTATAAGCCAACCAGATTGAATACTTAACAACCATTTCAGACTTACCTACTTGACGACCTGCGTTAATAAGAACGAATCGTTTCTGACAATCAAAGAATTCTTTCTGATACCATGTTGGTTCAAAAGGTTCTGAAGGTTTGAGTGGATTCTTTAGGAATACATTACAGAACAAACTTGGGTCTTCCTTTGTCTGCTGTAAATTATTCTTTAATTCAGTTGGAAGTTGATTCAACTTCTTCTTCGTCGCTACTTGAAATGCCATATTTCTTTTTCTTTTTCTTGCTACGTTTAGCAGGAGTATCTAATTCTACTTGCTCGATTCCTGCGAACAATTCAGTTATACTTCCAGTATCATCAACACTAACAGTTCTTCTTACAAGTCGTTGTTGTCTTGACAAACCTAACTCTCTACCTAACGCCGCATACGCGTCCATAAACTTCTTAGTAACTGAGGATAATTTATTTGCTGCGTCTACGTCAGCAACATTAATTCTCATAAACCTTCGGCTCTTAATAAACACAGCCACCATTAACCACAAGTCCATCAAGTCTTTCTGAGACGTAATCTCAAACTCTCTCTTGATATTTGTGAACAATAACTCTGCCATTGCAGCCTCATCATTTGACAGGGTGTCTCTGAATATTCCATTATCTATATCCGCAATACGAGTCTTAGCATTTTCTTCTGCTACTAAAAATTCTTTAAGTAGCAATGCGCGCCTTCGAGTTTCTTCAGTATCAGGTAGTTCTGACAACTGCTTAGCTACTTCTTCATAGTCCATATATTTCCTGCTTCAGTAATATGATTTTACACATCACTTGATTACAATGTTTCTGTAAAGCCTTCGATTCAGAATCATCATCACATGCTTGTAATGTTTGCCAAGCTGTAGACCATTCAAGTTCTAAACCTTTAAGTTCACTCTTGGCTTGAATGCTCTGCTTCAGAGTCTGTAGTTCCTTCTTCGTTAGTTCCATCTTCGTCCAATGCTTCTTCAATACCAGCATCAAGTATCTTTTGCTTTAGCGATTCAAGTCGAGTAATCTCTTTCTTAATATTCTCTATGTTGGTTTCCGCTCCACTCATTTGATTGTTGAGATTTTCAATTCCAACATCAATATTTTTCATTTGTGTCTGTGCTTCTTCCACAGTCATTTCATCTACTTTATGCGTTGTGAATAATAGCTTTCCATTTTCCACTACTGCTTTTGTTTCAGTATTCGTTTCCATATTTGGGAAAGGTAAACCTTATATAAAAGAGTTACCATTTGTATCTTGTGGGGACCAATCATAGAGACGTCGTTTTGTACACCTCGTCCCTACTATTGCGAGATGGTAAGAACAAAAGGGTATAAGTTTAAGAAGTGTCCTCGTTGCGAGAGAAATTTTAGAGCACCTTCAAAGGCAACCAACTACTGTATCAAATGTTCTAAGACTGGGTCTGGTAATTATAAACAAACACCTGCGAAACGAAGTGAGCGCTTCAAAAATTTTATGAATTCAGTAAGGCACCTACGGAGGTTAGATAATGAGTTGGCAAAAAAGAAAGGGGAATAGATTTGAAAACCTAATCGTTTCGATAGCTAATAAGTGTGGCTTCAAGGCTAAGAGAGCTTGGGGTTCAGACGGTCGCTCATTGGGAGAGCATTCTGAAGTTGATGTTATAATCTATCCGAACGGCGAACGCAGTGAGCCGTGGAAGATACAAGCCAAGTGTCGTAAGTCTATAGCAGGGTATTTAAAACCTAATGAGAATGTAGACTGGCAAGTCGTCAAGGAAGACCGAGGAAAGACTTACGCGGTGATTGAGCTTGAGGAATTATTGAGACTATTAAAGCGGTAGATGATAAAGCATTTATAGATGTATCTCTACTAAGAGTTATGAAAGTAATGATGTTAGAAATTGACGAAGGGATAATGGACTTGTTAAACAAGACATGCCCTACAACTTACACTATAGATGATTGGACTAAAGAACTAATGATAATGAAGTTACTTGAAATTGTAGTCGTTGAAGATAAGAATTAATTTTAAAATAAAGGGGGCTGGTGATATGAACAGTTACGAGAAACAACTAATAAATAGATTGCCCCCTCTTGTATTAATAACGCAGAAGTTATTATTAAACCTTTTCTTTTTAAAAAATAAAATCTAAAATCTTGGATAAAATAAATAAAACTACAACAACAACTGTAAGGTCGAAAACTAACCCACCTATCATTACACCGTATTGGTAAGGTACTGAAGCTTTAAGCATACGCTCTTCCGATTCTTCCTTCGCTAATATAATTTTTTCTTTCACTAATTCAATTTTTTTCATGGTGTAATAAACTCTCCTTTGCGCCAGGCATGACAACAGTTACAACCGCAACCATGACACCCACAACGTCCGAAGCAGATACATTCTCGTCTGGCTCTGGAGGTACATGCTCCTTGACACTTCATAGTATAGCTATCCTTCGTTTATTAAATAGTTATTTGTTTTTGAGAAGAAAAAATTGTGAGATTTTTTCTGTCGGTTTTTAGAACGACCTTTATATTTTATGGGTTATTGTGGAAGGAAATTCTCTCTTTTGAATTTATTTGGAAATATATTCCAATGAACATAAAAAAACGGTAGCAAGTATTATATACTATTATCCCTTTATATATCCATGGATATAAAGAAAAGAAAGACAGAAGTTTGCTTTCATCTTAGAGATAAATATACATATTATCAAAAACTTCTAAGAAAAGATGAGGCTAAAAGAAATAAGTCTTTTAAGAAATTTGAAACAGCTAAACCTTTTGATTTACCAAAGGATAATACTGTTTTGAAAAGTTGCACGGCTTTAAGTGTTGAAACTCTTAAAGCTCGCAGAGATTACTTTAAGTATCTCAACACATCAATTAAAGGGGCAGGTGTCAAACCTGCTCAATCTTTTTCATGCTCAACATTTCAAAGGCTGAAATTTGAGGAGGTGGTTAATAGCAAATAGATAACAAAGGTTAATCACTAAGGCATATTTCATATAGGGATAAGCTCTGTTTGTTGCTTGCTAAGTTTATGTTGTTGAGCAATAAACTAGGTCTATCTTGGTAAAACTTTACTATATTGAAATGAT
>Ga0208010_1000494_pt1 | contig 13924 bp, 22 predicted proteins | sample 2_EtaG_FD_184074 | JGI IMG/M metagenome (GOLD analysis project Ga0208010, IMG submission 184074) | Marine viral communities from the Subarctic Pacific Ocean - 2_ETSP_OMZ_AT15125 metaG (SPAdes) (version 2) | ecosystem: Environmental > Aquatic > Marine > Oceanic | place: Pacific Ocean | collected... | reverse complement strand
GCGTCCAGATCGTGTGGTTCTTTGTGCGGATGCAACAGTTTGGACGGGTTTGTTGCTTCCTTGAACTTCTCCTCCATCGTTAAACTTATGAGGAAACTCGGTCCGAAGTCGTTTGTCAATTTCTTCGTAGTATTCATCAGAAGATGGATTGTATCCGTCTTCCTCCACAAGTTTCTTGTGAATACCAAACGAAGCATATGTCATCGCTTCATCTTTTCCAAACCACTCGTTCTTTTCCGCCCATGCTTCCGCTTTTGGATCGGGTTTAGCCGGTGGTCGTTGTTGTACATTACTTTGTACAGGTTGTTGTACTATCTGTCCAGCGTTTTCTTGAGATTTTTCATATAATTTTCTCTGCTCTTCTGTAGCATTTATACGCTCTTGTTCAATAGCTAATCTCGCTAAAGCTTGATTTGCCGCCACTTGTGCATCAACATCACCTGCTGATACAGCTTGCTTTAGCGTTGCCTTTGCTGATTCTAGTTCAGATTTAACTCTACCAGAAAATTCATTAACATAACCATCGTCAAGTTTTGTAAATTTTGTCTGTAAGTCGTCTCGTTCTCTTTTTACTTGTTCCGCAAAACTAAGAGCTTCTTTTTCTCTTCTCTCTGATTCACGAATTTTATATGTTAACCGGTCAATACGTTTTTTGACACCTTCACTATATTCTTCGCGTTCGTCTTTTTTTTCTTCCTTAACTTCTACAACAGGATCTTCTTTTTTCGTTTCAACTTCTTTTGTAGCAGCTTTAGAATCATCTAATTCAACATCAACAGCATTTCCACTAGTATCTAGTTCAACCATTGGTGTTGTTGCTTCTTTTAATACTTCTTGTACTTCAGCCATGTCTTCCTCTCCGTCTTAAACGGTTAATGCGTGCAAAATATCTTCTGGATCCTCAATGGTTCCTAATATTTCATCATCGTTTAGTACGCGTAATTCTCCGCCATCAATATTAATGCGAGAACCAGCGTAACGTGCAAATAAAACCCAATCTTTTTTCTTGCACCACGGTCCGTTGGGAAACTTATCTTTATCATTATAAGCATCTGGTCCAATTTCCATAACTATTCCGCAGTTGGTTGAAATTTGAGATTCTTCTATAGTTTTATCTGATAGAATAATTCCACCTTTTGTTTTTTGCTTAGCTTTATAAGGGAGAACAATAATTCGCCAACCAGTTGGTTTTGGTAAGCTCATTTCTTCTAATGGTTTTTTCTTTACTTCTTTTATTTCTTTTGCCTTTTGCGCTACACGAGCTTTAGCGACATGTGTAGGTAATATCAGTGTATTATTCATCTTGCTCCTGTTTCTTTAGCAGGTCCGAGAGTTCCTGTTCAATGTAATTTAATGTGTCAAGTTGACCTAAATGATTTTGATAATCATTCCAATCTTTTACTTGATTGTTGATTATTATCTCAGTTAGTTGGGTTTGTCTAGTCCTAATTAGTTTAAATATCTTTTCAACTATATATATTGAGTCCATCTATTTCTCTTCAGATTTTTTTATTGCTTGTCTAGTTCCTCCCACATAGAGGCCAAACCACGCTGCTCCCGCTCCTACAATTACTGATACAAACGCTGATTGAGCATTTGTTGGATCTGGAAGTGCCATAAACCATTCTGTCGTTCTATAAAAAGCAAATCCATACAGAGTTATTAATAACCTTGGAAATATTCTCCAAGCTGTTAATCTTTCTGGTGAAATCACTTCTTCTTAGTAAATAATCCTACAGCGCCTTTTGCACCCTTAATGCCAAAACTTGCTGAGCAGGCGATATATAATAAATGTTTATAATAATCCGGAAGCTGCTGCAAGGCTACAAACCCAGCTTCAATATGATGAGTCATTCCGGGAAAAAATACGGCTACGGCTGGCGCGAGCAGGCAAATTAAAATCAGTTCGTCTTTCCAGCTTCCCTTCATTTGATCTACGGCTGATGCTTCCCACGATACTTCGCCGGCGATCTGCTTTTGACGCAACACAGTCTTTGCTTTAATTTCTGTAACTTTTGCTTCTTGTTTTAATTTTTTTGTTTCAATGAATCCAGAGACGGCGTTGCTAGCAACGCCGATCAATGGTTTTAGTAGTAGTTGTAACATTTAAGCTGCTCCACCGTTTGTCATTTTATAAATAACAAACAGGACAACTATGGTAACGATTCCGGCTTTAATCCAGTCCTTCATTCCCCAGTCACTCCACTCTTTTAAATGACCCCAAAGGTCTTTAACTAGTTTCATCTTTCCTCCTAGTGTTCAGTTAAGTTAAAATCTGCTTCAAACTCAACCACTTTTATTGGATCTAAAACTTCCTCAAGTTTTTGTAATGCATCTTTTACATCATGTTCGCAATTTAAGCAACCACAATGACATTTACCGCCATTACCATGGTGACATTCATGTTCACAATGTCTGCAACCAGCCATTAATGTATTGTCTCCTTTTTATATTCGTGGTGTTCTAAATCTTGTGCAAATGCATAAAACATATCTGAGGTTTGTTTTGGTCCCAATATATCTAGATAAATTGTTTTTGCTACAACCAGCAATGACGCACTTAACGTCATTGGATCTTGCTGATATTGATTAGCAAAGCTAAACACTTCATCTAAAATCTGTTTAGAATTGTTTTTTATCATTTTTTTGCCTTTTTTCAACCTTTTTGCCTTTTTTGTCCTTGTAAAGCTACTTCTGCCCGTAATTCCGTTTGATCTTCTTGGCTTTGTATCTTTTCCTTGTCCATTTTATCCTTTTGTTCAAGTTTTTCGCCTTCAAAATTAAGTTTTTCAACGTCTAAGTCTAATTTTTGTTCTGCTATGTCCTTATTTTGTTGAATTTCTTGTGAGCGAAGGTTTAGTTCTTGTTGTTTTAAGTCAATAAGTGGATCAGAATTTTGAGATTCAAGGTATTCTTGCTCTTCTGCCACTAATTTCTCTGTTATTTTCACAATTCTCTCTGCAACTTGATTTTCTATCTCCATTTGGAACTGTTGTTGTAGTTCTTGCGGTACTTGTCCACCAAATTGTTGTGCTTGTTCCTGCATTTCTTGTTGGTTTTTCGCCATCACTTCTTCTCGGGCCATAAAAGAGATATGTTCAGAAATATGTGACTGTAATATGCCCATTGTTGGAGGATTATTTTTAACTAAGGAAGACGACATAAATGCTTGGTGTGCATCAATATGTGCTGAATGATTCTGTCCTTGGAATGCCTGCAACTTCATCATTTGCAGTGATTTTGAATTTTCCATTCCCGGATCTTCTGGTTGTGGTTGTTGTACGGGTGTTAATATTTTATCAATATCCCTTACACCAAGTGCTTCATACATACGTCTGTACGCTTCATGCATATTATGCATTTGCGGGTTAGATGTTGCCATTTGCATTTGTGTCTGCGCTAGAGTAACGCGCTGAGACATAGAAAAAATGTTCGGATCAGAAACGGGAAGTATGTCCACCCGCTCGTCAAAGTCTTGTTGTTTAATAACACGATTGCCGCCGCGAACAGCATAAGGATACTCAGCCGGTAAGCTTTCCGCAAAGACTCTTGATAATAATTTAAATTCAACTTTTTGTGCGTAATGTAATCGTTTATGAATCGCGTTCATCACTTTCGTGCCGCGTTCCATGATTGCCATTGTTGTGCCTACAGGATTGGCTTGTGAGCCTTCGCCCATTTTGTTATCAGCAATAGACGCAAAACGTCTACCTGCTTCAACAACAAATCCTAGTAGTTGAAAAAGAGTCGCACTTGGTTCTTTATATGGTATTAGCATTAGGGATTCGCGGATCGCGCCTCCCGGTGCATCTACATCCCGAAATTCTCCGGGTTGGAGTGGTTGGTCATCGTCCCTAACGCGCAACCCTCTAGCTTTGAAACCAGCAGGGAGGTTGGACAACGTACCTGCATCGATAAGTTGTCTAAGAGCAGATGTTGCTGTTCTTGATAACCCCCCGAGCATGTGGATAAGACCAAAGCCATAAAAGCCAAGGCCGGGTAAAAACTTATAGTGAACAAAGTATTGTATCTTTTTTCGGAGAGGATCATTTTCTTGGTAGTTTCTATAAATAGATAATACTTTTCCAGATCCCTCGTCAACAGTAACAACATAAGGTAATTTAATACCAGTTGCTTCTCCTGTTTGCGAGTTCTTATCTTCGAAACCGGGTATGTCCAAATCGCAATGAAACTCTAGAAGTACTATGTCCTCTGCATTTTGTGTTGATGTAATTCCATCAAGGTCATCATACTTTTCCCCCGCTACATTTTTTTCTGTAGGGGACATGCTAACATCAATGTCACGGTACATACCGCTTACTTGTTTTTTGCGTAATTCGTTACCCATTGTTTTCACCACATGGGTAATGCGTTCACATGATTCCATATCCGTTGACACATAAGGCATGACCACATCTTCGGCTGGAACAAATTTTGAAACGGCTCTGCCTCTTACCGCATCATAATAAACTTTTTTAAAGGAACTACCCGCTAGTGGTAAGTGAAATAACATTTGATCGAGTTCTTGATCGTATTCTTCCATTTCATAACTAATTTGATAGTTCATGAATTCTTTAACACGTTGTGATTGTTCTTCGACCTGTGGTGTTATCTCCCCCACTATTTGTGTGCGGATAGGACCTTCGGGAGGTAGTAACTCTTTATAAGCTTGCGCTTGAAACTGTGTAACCGTTTCTGCTAGTAACGGGTGTGTAACACCTGTCGCACCAGCAAATGGTTTTGTTCTGTCTTCATATTTAAATCCAAGTAAGTCTAGGCCGTCTGTGTATGTTTTTAACCAATCTGCTCTTGCATCTTTATCATATTCGTAATCACTAACTAAACTTCCAGATAAAGATTCTAATTCATCATCTGGTATAAGTTCTGCAAGGTTCGCGTTAAATGCACCTTGTTCCGATGTATCTGGTAAAGGATTGACGATTGCTGAGCCATCTTCCATCATCATCGCATCACCGTCCATCATAGGTGTAGATATTTCTTGATCCACCCCTTGTTCTATTTCTAGGTCAATTAAATCTTGATTATTTTTTTCTATAGCCATATTACTTCAACTTCTTTATGTTGTCATAAGGATCACCAAACTTGTCAATATATTTTATTACCAAATCATCATCATCATCCCAATCGATCCCTACTTTTGTTAACTCATTCATCATAAAAAGATTCATTATTGAATCCATTAATGATCCTCCTCCGTCTGATTCAGAACCTTGATCTCCTCCTATACCTAACATTTCTTTTATCTTTTGTTTCGCTGTAAATCTAGGATCAACAGGAAATTGATCTGCAATTATTTTTTCTATTCCAACTGGTTCACCCGGGCCTGCTATATTTTCTGGTGTATCAAATTCTGCCATGAGTGCTTTAAAGTTAACTGGTTTTTCTTTTGGTACAATACCGCCCAAATCATAACCAAGTGGTCTTGTCATTTTATTTATGTTTATCATAAATTAAGTGGCCTTGTCATTTCATTTATATTCATCATACCGCCTTTTGCAACCATTTCTGGTTCTGGATTCAATAAGTCCATTTCAAAAATATCAGCAGGAATAAAGTCTAAAGCATCTAATGGACCAGTTGGTATAATTGTTAATATCTTCAAAGCCTTACCAGCAATTTTCCTAACAATAGGACTGTCTGCAAATTCTCCAAAAGCTGTTTTCATGCTTTGAAGAAAAGTTTTTATTTTTGTTTCTCTTGGTGCGTCCATGGACGCCGCTTCATCTAAAAATTGTTTTGATTTTTTTATTATATCAACTCTTTGTGCTTTATTAGCCGATGTTTGTGGCCATAAGCCTTTTGCTCGCATCATTGCTACTTGTTCTGGTGATTGACCTACCCAACGTAATCGTGGGTGTTCTGATTTTGATACTATCTCATTAAACTCTGCTAGTGCTGTTCTATCTTTCCCTATTCTGCTTTTAAAATTAGCTTGTTGATCTTTTGTTATAACGCCTTTATCTTTTGCTAAATCAATTAACATTTGAGGTGTCATGCCTTTAGCAAATGTTGGTATATCAAGAATTCCTGCACCTGTTATTCCTCTTGCTGCTTTAGCTGCTTTAGACGCCGATTCTGCTATTTTTTTATTTGCTTGTGTAACTTTATCTACCATTTTATTTTTCCATCGCGGTGGCGGCTTTCACCGCCATGCGACTAACCCAGTCAGAGGTGTGTGCGTTTTTGGCCGACTGGTAACTCATTAATATCCTCGTTTCGCTGCCTTTGGCTTGACCATAAGACCGCCCTTGTATCTCTTGACAATGCCACCTTTAGCATTTTTTTTGTCTAAAAATTCTTTTATTTTTTTAGCTGCATCCTTACCTAGTTTTGTAGCATCAATATCTTTTTTTGGCATTAAGCGTTCTGGTAGTTTTTTTGGCATTAGTTTTTTCATGTTCATTTTTTCTCTGAACTTAATAGTTTTTCCATCTTTAGTTAAAGTATAAGTAGGTGGATTTGACATCCCAACTAAAGGACCTACTTCCCATCCTTGATCTTTATAATCCTGTAAAGTTGTTGGTTTTTTATCTTCTTTTTTATCTTCTTTTTTAGTTGTTATAGTCATTAGTAATACTCCATTGGCTCCGTGATCCGTGGTTCATCGTAGTAGTCATCGGGAAGTTGTACAAAGTTGCCTTGACGGTATCGCATGAGAGCTTGTGTTGTTGAATCAACATAGTCATCATGATCGCCAAATGGAAAAGCTGCACACTCCTCTATAACGTCCTGCGCCCACCTTTCATCCGGACACCATACTTGGCCCGATTCAAACATTGGCGCTACTGAATTAACCCGAACATGTTTATCATTACCTCTGCTTGGCGTAAAGTTCACCACGGGTATTCCCGAGGATCTTAACTCATCCGTCAGCGGAAGTCCAGAAGCTTTTGCTTCCACAATCACTGTTTCCGGTTCCCAGTATTTATATTTTTCCATAGCACGTTTTTTTAGTTCTGTAAACTCCCATCTTCCTTTTTCTGCATCTAATAATATAATATGCGGTTTCGCCTTACCTGTTGGCGTGAAAATGCCCCACGTTGTAATCGCGGAGTAATCGGCTGTTTCTTTTTTGCTGTACGCGGTATCATAGGATTGTATGACGTGGATTAAGTCGGGGATGTCTTTTTCTTCCCATCTCTTCCACCATTCACGCTTGATGATAGAGCCTTCCTCCGCCGTTGGATTCTGCTGCCATTGTGCTTGCCATTTTTGCTCTGTCAAAGAAGCACGGGTCGCGGTCAAGGAATCAATGTCCCAGTATTCCGGCCATATCGGTTTATTACTTGGGAGCACGGCAGGAAATTCTATAATCTCCCACTGGTCTGCTTTTGGCTCTTTAGCTTGTGCATCAATTAATCTGCCCGTTAAATCTTTTGTTGACCACCTTGTCATAACAATGACGATGGAGCCACCCGGTTGTAGACGTTGCCGCGGTCCGGAGGTATACCATTCATAGGCATTATCAAACGCCGTTTCGCTTAATGCATCTTGCTCCGAGTGTGGATCATCAATAATCAAGAGGTCTGCACCACGGCCCGTGATACTGGAACCAACGCCCGCTGCGAAGTACTCGCCGCCCTTGTTTGTTTCCCAACGGCCCGCCGCTTTACTGTCCACGGATATCGCGACTTGGTCAAAGACTTGTTGATACACTTGACTATCAATAAGGTTTTTCATTTTACGACCAAACCTAACAGCCAGTTCTGTATTGTGCGTTGTTTGAATGATCTTGAGTTGCGGATTATTGCCCACGAGCCACGAAGGAAATAGAAAGGATGCAAACTCTGATTTTGTATGTCTAGGAGGCATATTAACGATCAAACGCTTTATTTTTTTATCCTTTATGTCCTCAAATTTTTTTGCAATTTTTTTGTGATGATATCCAGAAATAAACTCTGGCCAAACGTGTCGAACAAAAGGTATGAAATTTTTTTCTGCGGATTGCAGCTTTTTCAAATGTTCTTGGATTAATAATGTTTGAAGTTCTACTTCGGTTTGATTAACCATTATAAAAAATTTTATATAATATTTTTATGGGATAATCAATATTTTAGTTCGTACGTATTTAGGGGTGTGTGTTTGTCTGGAATAGTGTTTGCAGTAAAAACTTTGGGACTCCGATCTGGTATTTAGGGGTGGCCCCCCGAAGGGGGGCCACTACATGTAGTATGTCCCAAGATTTTTGTATACTAGATATAGTAGCCCCCGAAGGGGGCGCTAGATGTAGTATGCCGAGCGAAGCGAGGCCACAAGATGTAGTATGCCCCCGAAGGGGGCTGCGACAATTTGTCCTATTGACACGCATTAAAAAACCCCTGTTAGCGATGGCTAAAACAGGGGTTCTAGTTTCGTTGACCGCGTAAACTTATTCTATGCGGCTAACTCTAAGGCAACGTCTAGCGCCTTAGTTTTAATGGAATTGTTTTCAAGTAATGCTCTTTTAGTTCTGTGCTCATCACGACTAGAACCACCGCGTAAGTGATCTTCATTGTATGTAACAGAATTAAATGCTTTCCACCATGTATCATCGAAACATGATTTCATGTCATTACCTGTATTTTGAAGTTTATAGGTTTTACCATTTTGTTCGAATGTATCATGGTAAGCACCATAAGCTCTATTAACATTCATACTAGGTTTGAACTCATAACCCTTATCAAACATTTTAGACATATCAAAAGATTTCTCTTTTAATAATTCTGGTTGATAAACAACTAAAAGATAATTGAGTAAATCTTTTTCTTTTAGTTTCTTAGTAGCTAAGAATTCAGTTTTTTCTTTAAACTCTTTCATTTGTTCAAGAGAAATTCCCAAATCACTTTTAATTTGTTTCTCTATTGAATTAGTGAAATCGTATCGATGACTAATTAAACCCTGCACCGCCGCGTTTTCTCTAAGAGATGCACTAAAAGTATTATTACAGACAACCCTAGTATTAGATGATCTGATTTTTACTTGATCGCGTCCAGTGTGATAACTAGCACAATATAAATATTGTTCTATTTTATCACCACCAGCAAGTTCAAAGTTTTCATTAGTCTTAGCGACTAGAATGACAATTTTACCATTAAATAGAGACATCGCGGTTTCCATAGTCGCAACACCATTCTTGATATACTCATCAAAAAAGTTTGCAATTCTAGAATTTTGAATAGGTATATATTGGTCAGTGAGACCGCTAGACAATACCTGTTCTGGTATTTCTTCACCATCAATTCTAGTATGTGCATCACGCACTAAAGAAAAGTACTTATCAGATTGTTGATAAATACCATTAGCATTTTTCCATTCAACTGGTTTCATATTGACATTCCAGTCAAGATCGGCAACACGTAAAATTTGATCGGGTGTAGCATCGTTTCCGATTTCTCTACCCAATCTATGCCAAGGCACTTCATTCGCCCAAGCCATTGTTTCAACTTCATGAGACATATTATATTCTACTTTCCGCCATCGCTATGAATTATATATAAGATATTATGGGATAATGCAACAATTAATTTCACGTTGATGAAAATAAAAAGATTGACTAACTACACTACTTAGCTTTGCTAAGTAGTGTAGTACCGTTGTTTTCATCACCGCCAAAAAAAACTCCGCCGAAGGCGGAGCCTGCGACATCCTGCCACACCCCCGAAGGGGGTGCGACATATTGTCGCACCTTGTTTATTTTACTTGACTAATAAGCGTCAGCGTGTCGTAATTTTTCTTCTTCTAGCTGTTCTGCCAACCACTCGTCGGCGAATTGTTCAGCTTGTTTTGAATCTTTTGGTTTGTCCGCGGTCACAAAACGATTGACCTGTTTCTCACCTTGGTAAACTTCGAAACTATCATCTCTAGTCCAGTAGATAGAAACTTCGTCGTCGTAGAAAAACCAAAGACCATGCGTTGGAAATGAAAACATATTTCTTCCTTTCTGTTATCCCATGTATATAGGAACATGGTCAACGTGTCAATAAAAAAGCCCCGACTGATTCGGGGCTTTCTTCACGGTCAAATTATTAGGAAGAATATGATTATTTTTAGCTTTCTGACCGTGGTGTTTTAGTCGGCGAAGCGAAAATGCTAGGGCGACCAAACTCTTTCTCAAACATTTTTTCTAGTTGTAGTTGAAATTCATCTGAATCAGCGGACACCGTATCTTTCCACTCTTTTTTGTGACCGTGATCCTTTGACAGATCTCCGTTGTCAATGGCTGTCTGTATTCTTAAATCTGGCATTTAACCTCCTTCTTAATCCAAAAGAACATAATATTCATCTGGGTAATGTTTTCTAAACCAATCTAGACCGTCAGAAAATGGGGCGGTGAATTTTCCTTGCATCTCACTTCCTTTTATCACATCATAAACTGATAAAGCGTCAGCGGGAAGATAACATTGTTCCCCGCTAAATGGATTTGCCACGGTCGCACCTTTTTCATATAGTTCGCAATCGTGAGGATAGTCCATCAGCTTTTTCGTAAGTTTAACTTTTATCTTCATGATCTGTCCTTTCTTTATTATCCTAACTATATAGGATAGTTATCCACATGTCAAGAACTATTTTTCCGCCGAAGGCGAAGCCGTCGCCGTGACGAAATCCCCCGAAGGGGGTGCGAAATATGTCGCAGGGCATTGTGTCGCGGTCATAGAATCGCGAAGCGGGGTTTTGTCGCCGTGAAGAAATCCGCCGAAGGCGGAGCCGTGACAATATGTCGCAGAAAAATCCACCACCACCCCCGCCCTTAATGGGAGGGGTGAGATTTACCGCGAATCGCGGACATTGTCAATATGGCAAATTGTCGCAGGTAAATTTAGACCAAAAAAAAAGCGTCGCGGTCAAGAAACTATAATTCTACTTGTCGTAATCCGTTTATATCGCGGTCAAGAAATCTTTTACATCTGGTGGCGGTGGTAAAAATAAATAGTCCTTTAATCGTTCCCAATAGTATGGCGGTGAAAGTTCCATGATACACGGAACACGGAAACCGTCGCGCTTTAATTCGCGCCCTTTATCGCCGTCGTATAGTTTGATGACCTTTGATCGCGCATCTTGGACAATATAGTAGTTTTTCCCACCATGTCGAAAGTTGTTGTAATTCCATGAGATTTGTAGCGGTGAGATATTTATTGAATTTTGCTTAATACATTTTAATTCGAGCCAAATAGACACGCCGTCGCATATTCCGTAAAGGTCTGGAATACCACCACCATGACGATTTTCAATCCTAGTCCATTGGACGTGAGGTAAATTTTTCATTATCTGACGCCCAAAGTTTGATTCTGGTTTAACTGTCAAGAACAAAACCCGAATAATCTTTTTTAGCTTTTCCCTTTGCTAAAAGTCCTGCGATAATATTATCGCCGTCAAGAAATCGTAAATCGCTATCATCAGCGTTTATAACTTTGAAACCATTATATTTTTTTGGTAATGACTTTCTAAATACTGCCGAGATATTGCCACCGCGATTTAATATATCGAAAGCGTTATTGCGATTGTCCTCATTCAATGAGTACGTTAAATGATAATTATTAGGCAATTCGCCATTAACATAGGACAGCGCCCTTTTATATATTTTTGTATAATCATACCATTGAATATTTTTATATTCCTCGATTAATCCTGTTTTTTCCCAAGATATATCGGAAGTGCCATTTAATCTTATACAAGGAGTTAAATTTTTGTTTTTTGCTTTTATAATAAAGGCGTTTATTTCTTTTCTAATTTGATTAAGAAAAGTGTCGCGTTCTTGAATATACCACCGCGTTTTATTTATTCTACCCTGTTGCACATTATTAAAAGCACCATGACCAGAACTATATAAACACGCTTTTTTACAACCATTCGAAGCCATAGGACAAACATTGAAACCGCTTTGATCACTAGAGGCGAGATATAATATCGCGGTCATAAAACCATATTTTCGACCTTTTACTGTTTTAGCATTATTATCAATATTTAAAAGATTTTTCGATTTAATAAATTTTAATTTCTTCATAAATTATCCTCTAAAATTCCCTCTATACCAAAATACAATTCCCTCCCTTTTTCTGTGTTAATAGTGCCATTAGGAAAATCGGCGTCAGATATTACATATTCCTCAACATCAGAATCACATAATTGATCTATAAAAAGCCAATAAATCTCATTAGCCAATTTTATTTGTTTTTCAAATTTAGTCATAAATTATCCTTTCTTATTATCCTATTAACATGGGACAAATACAAAGTCAACTATAATTGTTGCTCTATAATTCTTACCGCACTATCAATAATTGAAATTTGTTGACCTAATAACTCTTTATTATTTATTTTACCCATATCTAAACATTTAGAATATGATCTAACTAAATGAATTAAGTCCATATCTAAAATATTTATAAATTCGTCTTTAGATTGTGAGTAATGTTGATTAAGTTCGTCGTCGTGCATATCACAAGGCACTTTTCTTTCTTCAATTTCTGATTGTAATTGTAATAATTTTCTAACTTTCATTTTTATTCCTTTCTGTTATTATCCTATTAACATGGGACAAACTAAAAGTCAATAACCTTTTCTATATTTTCTTATTCTTGCATATGGAGAATCTAACGGTGGTATATATCCATTTTTAACTTTATCACGATACAAAACACCTAACACAGAATTTTTTGATCTGTGTAAAATTTTGCCAACAGTTGAATAAGAATTTGTTTTTGCTAATTCTCTTGCCTGTTCCATTTCTTCTGACGTCCAGTTTTTAGTTTTCATTTTATTCCTTTCTAATTATGTATGTTTTAGGTGAGGGAAAACATACAAAAACCTAGAGTTTAGGTTAGCGACTTACATCTCCGAAAATTGTCGTTTTGCACAGGACTTATCCGAATAACTCCGTCGCCTGTACAATGTTTAACTATGTGATTGCCACCCTACCTTTGAAATAAATTTCAATATGCTCAAACACCATTGTCTACCACAATCCCTCTGTATCTTATGTTGGGGAACACAATTAAACATCTATCCCATATAATGATATATATTGACAAGTCAATAGCAAAATGATAAATAAATAAATAAAAAAGAAAGGACATAAAATGACACTAGAAGAATTATATTGGCACAGGGTTTTTAATTTATGGACAATGTATCATAGCATTACAGATGATTTAGTTTATAAAGCTATGTGGGAAAGAAAATTAAAAGAATTAATGCAGAAAGGATTTAAATGAAAATAGATAGAATAAAACACAAATCTCCTCCATTATGGGGAGGTAAGCCTTTATTCAAGACATTCGACAAGCATAATTGTAAGGAGTGTGGAAAAGAATATTTGGAGGCGAACTTAATCCCTCACTATGAGAGAAAAAATGATCCTTTTTATTTCTGCATTCGCTGTCATAACAGGAAATATTATGACAAATCTTGAAGCCCTAGACTATTACAATCAATCAAAACCAAAGTCGGAAGAAATTTTAATTAAACGAAAATGTTTTCGCTGTAATAAAGAAAAAAAGATGGGTAAGTTTGAGAGATATTGTAGTCCAGAATGTAGGTATCACGCGACGAAGAATTACACTAGCACTTACAAAGTGGGGTATTAGTGTGGGGGGTAATTAGATTTATTTTATTTTGGTCAATGATTTTTTATTTTGTTGCCTATCTGGAACATGGATATCATCTTGCTCTATTATTTCTACACCGATAGCTTCGCCATTAATAACATTATGATCTCTAATCTCTTTGAGTTTAGCTTCAAGTTCTGGTCTAGTCATGTTATCAAGCGAGGCTGTCACAACCTCTTTTCTATCAACATAAAACCCCGCTAATTGACCGCGACGATATTCAGCATTTACGGCGGGACCCATTTGTCCATTCGTTACTGCATGATCTCGCAACCGCGACAATTCTCTTGCGTGTTTGACAAAATCTATTTTACTAGCTTCT
>Ga0208010_1000490_pt1 | contig 13999 bp, 15 predicted proteins | sample 2_EtaG_FD_184074 | JGI IMG/M metagenome (GOLD analysis project Ga0208010, IMG submission 184074) | Marine viral communities from the Subarctic Pacific Ocean - 2_ETSP_OMZ_AT15125 metaG (SPAdes) (version 2) | ecosystem: Environmental > Aquatic > Marine > Oceanic | place: Pacific Ocean | collected... | reverse complement strand
CATAGACTGCTGGTGCGGGCTTATTTATAGTTGGTTCTAACCAAGGCTTAGCCGTTTCTACACCAGTAGTTGCAGTAGATGCTGCTTCAGGAGGAACAAGAATAGACTCAGCCGGAGGTGTAGTCACAACCGGAGGTGTAGTCACAACCGGAGGTGTAGTCACAACCGGAGGTGTAGTAACTGCTGGAGCTGTTTTAGCCGCCACTGTATTTGCTTTTTGAGCATAAGCAGAAGTTATATCAGCAACACTATATCCAGTAACTCTAGACATTTGTTCAGGGCTTATATTAAACTTATCCATCCCTTCTGCAATCTGTGCATTAGTTGCATTAGGATTAGCTGCTAGGTATCCAGATATTTCTTCGTCAGTAAGAGTTTCTGGTGTTGTAGCTTTTGCAACAGAAGAAGCATCAAAATCTTCAACTTCTTCAGAGAAACCGCCTTCCATGCCGCCATATTGCTTGCCGACTCTCCCGCCTTTACGCAGGTCTGCTCTTTTCTTGACTGCTCTTTTTCTAGCCATAATTAAATCCTAAGTGTTTCTCTCAACATTATTAATTTTTTCTACAGTTCGCATAGTTCCTAAACCTAACATACCCATAAGAACTGGCATCATTGTAGAGACATCTATTAAAGGAATAACAATATCTAATCCTGCTAAAACCATAACAAAATTAGAAAATGGTATTATTAAAAAATTTCCGGCTAGACCTAAACAACATGTCCAACCTACTGCTGGCCTCCAGCCGCTGACAAACAAAGACTTGTGGGCTGCTTCCGTTTTATTAACTTCAATTTGAGCCTTGATAATGTCGTGGCTATGACGCTCTGCCATAGTTGCAATATCGTGGGCTAACTGCTCTTTTAAATCCTTGTCAGGTATAACCTTATCTAAAAGAGTTGATATTGGATTAATTAAACGGTCTATCAGGTTTAACATTAGATAAGCAATACTGCACAAAAGAGTACTACTATACCAATTCCGACCAGAATTACTTTCCTTCTAGGAGCCGTAATAGGTTCTTGTAGTTTTTCTTTAGCAGACATAATTAAATTTTCTAGCTTCTGTAAAAATTCAAGCATCCTCTTCTCCTTGATAATTAACTCTAAAACAACCATTTATATTTATACAATCTCTTAAAGTAGAAGTTGTATTTAATTCTAAAAATGCTTTCCTTCCATCAACAGCCACAAAGTAAATTTCTAGTTTAACCGGATTAGTTGAAAATAATGCTCCAACATCTTTGGCATAAAGATCATCTTGAAGAAGATGTCTTATTCCATTTTCATCAATCCAATACCATATCCATCTTCCCCAATAATTTGATGTACAGGCAATTGCTAAAAGCCTATTTTGTATACGTTGATCACATTCAATAATTGCTTCTTTTATTAGTTCTTGTGTTCGATTATTTGTAATTGTTGTTTCTGTAGTTTTTTGTAGCCCAAAAAGTATTCCTCCTATAATTATTCCTAAAAAAGATATTATAGAAAAAATAAAAGTAACCCATTGTTTAATTTTTGACCTCATTAAAATTTACCATTGCTTATGTCTTCGGCCCCCATCCCATATAGATGCCTACTGCTAGTGCCGTTAAAATTGCTGTTGTAAATATTCTTGTTACTGTTTGACCGACTGTTTGTTTGGTAGCTCTCCAAGTATCTAAAAGACCTCTTAGTTCTTTAACATCATCATAAGCATCTTGATCAGAAAGTCCAATCTCTTTCAACGCTTGCTTTGCCCCCTCTTGAGCCGCATGTTGAATAATTACTTCTAGTTCTTCGTCAGTCATCATAATTATTTTTTCCTTTTACATTCTAGTAGTTCTTTCCAATCCGATTAAAAATAATCTCTAACATTTATACCTAAAGAAAGTTCCGGCAAGTTAAGAGAATAACGTCTAGTATATTTTACTGTTTCATCAAAACGATCTTCTAACCAATGCAATTTAGTATCAAACTCTTTGTAAACTTTTGATTGCCACTCTAAATTTGTTACTGCAATTTTAGTATAATATTTTATAATTCTATCTGTCACTTCTTCTGTGCTTATAGGATAGAGAAGAGGGTTAACAATACTAGGCTCCCACTCATTTGTTAAGGATGAGAAAATAAAACTATTAACTTGTTCGTTAAAATTTTCTCTTAAACAGATATGTATTTCTTTTGCAGGATTCAAATATAGTAGTTTAAAGTCATGCCAATGTTTATCGTAACCCCAATGGTCGGGCATAACTTTATAAACTGTAATCTTTGAGTCTGGTATTCTTATTTTTCTATTACTTAATGGGTCTGCTCTGCTTAAATATTCATTGCCTTTTCCACCAAGGCTTTTAGCGAGTGTTGTTGAGCCAGTTCTATAATTGGCTACTACAACATTCAAGGGCTAGTTATAGTTTCGGAAACATTACCATAATCCTTTGATACGTTTGTGCTTGGGAATGCTCGATCCCCCGGCCCCCAAATAATACGAACAGCCCCCGGCCCGTACTTGCCGGCTCCATATTTATTGCCTACACCACCAGAACCGGGTGTACCAGACTTTGCGGTTACAGATGGAGTAGCTTTATCGCCACCTGCGCCACTACTTCCTTCTCCATATACTCCTACACCTCCTCCGGTGAAAGGACTCTCCCTGCCCATAGCAGAGGTATAATCCCAAAAAGGTGTAGGGTCTTCTGTGTTCCAATACGCTGCAAATCTTCTCCCACCACCGCCACCGCCTCCTCCTCCAGAACCATCTCCGCCGTCAGAGTATTGAACAACTGTGCCTTCCGCGGCAGGAGGGTAACTGCCTTCTAGTATAGCGCCATTTCCACCATTGCCCGAATAACCACCAGCGCCGCCGTAACCATCATAAGGGGCATATCCTCCACCACCATTACCCCCACCATCACCTGTTCGTACTGCGCTGCCGCTGCCAGACGAGGTTGTATTAGCAGACCCACCACCTGCTTGACAAGTCGAAGTGTCAACAAAGAAAGACAAGTCACTGGAGGCTGCTCCTGTCCCCGCTGCACCATCACCTGACCCAACCTGCACAGCATAATCGTTGCCGGGAATAACAGTGTAGCCATTTATCCATGATAATGCGCCACCACCATTACCCCCTCCACCAATACAAACCACTGAGACTTCCGTAACATTTTCGGGGGCTGTCCAAGTAGCTTGTACTCTCGTTCCGTTAGTATTACCTTCAAAAAGATGCCCTCCATAAGGGATAGGAGTCACGCCAGCCATTGATCCAATAAAACTCTGTAAAATTCCACTCATATTATGTTAACCCATTTCCAGAAATCAACCACTTTGTAGAGCCAATTTTTAATGCTGTTGCCATTCCATATTGAGCTAATGATCTACTACCTGTTGTTCCCTCTTTAGCTAAATACATAGTATCTGATGTTATTGCAATAGTTACTACTTGAGATGTCATATTAGTAAAAGTAATGGCAGTACCTATAGCATAAGCAACACTACCATTTGCTGGAATTGTAAAAGTTCTTGCATTAGCATCACTAGAGGGGTGATGTATATGCTTTCCTGAATCAGTAAGAACTAAAGTATAGGCTGCACTTTTTGAAAGTTGTGGTACATTCCTAAAACCTACAGCGTCTGTTCCGTCAGCAGTACAGCTACCTAAATTTCCAGAAGAAGGAGTACCTAAAACTGGAGTAGTTAAAGTAGGACTAGTTAGTGTTTTATTAGTTAAGGTTTTTGTTGAAGCAGATAAATAAGTATCAAAAGTATCTACTGTTGTTTGACGCATTGTCCCGCCATCATTAGTAACAATACCATCACCTGAAGCTACTGCTGTAGTTCCGGCGGTAGTACCTCCATCCATTAGATTTAATTCTGCAGCGGTGCTTGTAACTCCATCAAGGATATTTAATTCTGCTGCGGTGCTTGTAACTCCATCTAATATATTTAACTCAGCGGCAGTACTTGTTACATTAGTACCTCCAATATCAAGAGTAGTCAAAGAGACTTCTCCAGCTACTGTAACAATCCCATCAGCTACTGTCATTAAATCTGTATCGTCAGTATGGCCTATAGTAGTGCCGTTTATAATAACATTATCAACTGTTAAAGTTGTTAAGGTTCCTAAACTTGTAATAGCACTTTGAGCAGCCTGTGTTACTGTTAGTGCTGTGCCAGACGCATTGCCTGTTACGTTGCCTGTTAATGGCCCTGCAAAAGCATCTGCTGTAACTGTTCCGTCAAAGAAAGCGTCTTTAAATTCTAGAGAGGCTGTACCTAAATCTATTTCATTATCAGTTACGGGATATAATGCTGATGAGGTTAAAGTTAGTCTTGCAGCATTATCTGCTTTAAAGTCAATTTCATTTGGTGTTCCAAAATCAATAGCAGTCTCAGAGTCTTCTCCCATTATTAAATCAGTAGCATATATAGAAGTAATTCCTGTCTGTGCTGCATCTACTGTAAATGTCATATCAAAAGGATCAGCATCTGAGCCGGGAGTTGTGTCTGTCCAGTTTGTAGTTATACCTGAACCAATAAACTTTACTTCTTCAGCATCTGAAATAGAGACTTCTGTACCATCATCATCTTCTAAGATAAATGATGACATTGAGCCTGAACCGCTTGTTTGGCTATCTACATAAGCTTTTACAGATTGCTGAGTAGGCACAAGAGTTGCACTATCTGTAGACATATCATCTTCATCAACCCAAGCAGTAACTCCTATTGTTCCATCAGAGAGTGTTCCAAAAGTTACTGTGCCAGAGGCGGTAACACCTGTGCTTGAAAGAAGGCCAGTAGAGGGATTATAAGTTAAATCACCATCAGACTCTAAACCTAAATTTCCTCCGTCAAGATCTCCACCTGCTGTAAAGATAATAGCATTAGTTTCATTTGTACTTTCATTATCTGTTATAGTTACTGTTGTTGCAATAGCGGCAGTACCCGAAGTATCTTGGTTTAGAGTTCCTATAACGAAATCTAAAGTATTATCACTATCTTCATAAGTTACTGTAATATTGGTTTCTGTATTGGAGCCAACCATAGCTCCTACTGTATCAGCGATATATTCGTTTAAGGCTGTTCCATCTACAGTATAAGCATCTGCTTCAAGAGTTCCATCAATGTCAGCATCACCTGATATGTCTAATGTGGCTGCATCTAATTCTCCTGATATAGTAATATCAGTGCCGCCTGTCATAGCACCATCCATTGCAACAGCACCATTAATATCTATAGTAGTAGCATTGATCTCAATCTCAGTATCAGCTACTAAATCTAATATTCCATCTGCTGATTGAAAAATATAAGTACCTGAATCACCAAATTGTAATTGATCTGTACTTGAAAGAAGTAAGCCTGTGTCGGCTACGTGAGTTAATGATACGTCTTGGTCATCTCCAAAGTTTATTACTGCTCCATCAGCTAGAAATAAATCACTAAATTCTAAAGCACTTGTACCAAGAGCTGCCCCATCTGAAGCATCAGGTACAAAAGCTGTAGTAGCAGTTATTGTTGTCCCTTGTACTGTACTAGAACCAGTTAAAGCCCCAGTAACTCCTAGTGTACCACCAACAGTTGCGTTTACATCGACTGTTAAAGCATCTGTAGTAACTGTTCCATCAAAATAGGCATCTTTAAATTCAACTGAGCTAGTACCTAAGTCTATATCATTATCTGTTACAGGTACTATTACTCCATCCTGAAATCTTACTTGTTCTACTGCCGCACTTGAAACTTCAACAAAAACTCCCCAACGATTATTTGAATCGTCAGCTACTATTTTATTTAAGAAATCCTGATCACCGATAGTATGAACATTACCACCTTCTGCGGCTGTACCATCATGCCTGTGTCCAGTAGTTGAACTAGAAGCATATGAAAAAGCAGTCAGAAGCTGATTAAATTCATCATTAAATAATGCAGCAGTAATCGTATCTCCGTCTGAAAAACTGCTTTGTCTAGTATAACTTGTAGCCATTATTATCTCCTACCAGAAGGTCTATAATCTATATAAAATCCATTAATTGAATAAGGTGCTTTAGTATCTTGACTAAATATCTTTAAAGCTAGGCTGTGTCCACTTCCCTGTACTGCTTGTCTAACCATTGGGTCTGCTGAAGCTCCAAAATAAGCATCTCCAAACTCGGCTGCTCCAAAGACAGCAGGAGTAGGGATACTATCTAATTGAATATTAGATGGTTGTAATTTATTAAGATCATCGTAATCATAAGATACTTTTAAAGAAGGCTGTACTGTACCTTCAGGGGTCATAGATATTTTTACATAGTGCATTGATTTTAATGTGCCTGCATCTCCAAAATCAAAATTAGGTGTTTTATATCTAGCATTTATATTTGTTTGTGTTCCTGCTGGATTAAAGTCGTTGCCAGTATTATGATTATATACATATCCTTCTGTATCTCCATGATATACTTTTTCTATATTAGAATAGTTAAATCCTGACGTTAAGCCGTGTGCTTTAATACCTGTAGTTTGTGACCACTCAAATCCTTCTGGTGTCATTGTTCCTATAATTCCCAATGAAGTAGCTGTAGCTCCTGAAGTAGAACTATAAAATAGTCTATATTGTGATTTGCTTCTTAATACTGCACTAGTTATTACATATGAATCTATTGAAGCAGCTAAGGTAGAAACAACAGATTGTATATTTCTAGATACAGAACTTAATTCTACGTCACCAATACGTGCTGTACCTGCAACAAGACGAAATCCATCAGGACTTAAAAATATAAGATCGCCACCTATTTCTTGAATACTGTGTCCATCTAAACAACCTACGTTCTTAGTAATAGGTGTTATGGCTATATTACTAGCATCATTTATATTAGATAATTTATAGATACTATTCTTACAGAAGATAATTAAATCTCCTCGAAAGCTTTTTAATCCTACTACTTGATCATCTAATACAATGCTTCCAGAACCTGAAGCAGTAAAATCATTTATATCACTTGTGCCACTATAATAAATTGTATTAAGTGCTGTAGCTGCTCCTGCTACTACTAAATGCTTATCGTGCATTACACAATATTTAGGATAAACAACACCACTTACTGTAATCTCTTCATAGAAAAAAGTTCTACTAGATAATCCACCAGTACCTGTCATTTTAAAAAGAGCAGGTTTAGCAGAAGAGCCTTTATCAGTAATTACTACCTCACCATAAATACTACTTCCTTCATATACAGTAAAAGAAGCCTGTTGTTGGCTTGTTCTTGCTGCTGTACTTCTTGCGGTAAATGTAGAATAATCATCTCCACCACTATCTACGCTTGAGCGATTTATTTGTAGCCAAGTTATTCCATCTAAAGTAAAATAAATATTTGTGCCGGAACAAGCAATTAACCCGTCCGCATAAACAAATAGCCCTAATATACCATTAGAGCTATTGGGTCTTGCAGCACTACCTCCACCAAGTAAAGTATAACCATTTATTCTTCGATAGCCCCCATCTGGATCAACTTCAAAGTTCATTAACTCTGTAGCAAATCCCGGTTGTTTGAGCATTTCAAATTGGTTTAGATTAGTGTTCAGACCCCCTTTGCATGATAAACCGTATGCTTGCATATTTAGTCAAACCTAACTCTATCATCCGACATATAGAGAGGAACTGTTCCTATTAAATTTTCTCTCATACTCTTTAATCCCTTTTTGTAGTCATCTAAGGCAAAGGCTGACATTTGAGGATTATCCTTAAATTGATGAGTATAATATCTAGCCTTAGCTAGAACAACTGTCTTATACATATCTGGAAAAACTACTGTATCTCCATGTGCTGAAAGCTGTGTAGGTAAATCAAAGGCATAAAACCATACACGATATACTTGATCAGGAATAGGACTTAATCCAAACTTCCTTGCATCAGGACTTCTAATAACAAAGTTAGGTTCTCCACCTACGGCTGCATCAGCATCATCAGCATTCTCTATAGACCTTCTAAAATCTTTCCACTTCTCAGTAGTAAGAAATCTTAAGTTCTTTGAAACATAAGGAGCAGATTCACCTGAAACTCCTATTGTAGTTAGATAAAAATTATCCCAATCTATAGAACCATAGTCAGCAGTTATATCAGAACTTGCTGCTTTTAGTTCATACCATCTAGTATCTGCTGTAGTTTCTACATAAACATTTCCATACATAGGATCAGTAGCACCACTTTCAGCAGTAGCCAGAAAAGGCCACTGAGGTTCTTCATTTACAATATCTAGGTATGCTCGATTAATACAATCTTTTGCGTGTGCCTGTATTCCTACAGCACCTGAAAAAGTAGAAGAGGTTAATACAACCTCGTTCAACTCTCTTAATAATTCGTTTGTTAGTTGGAGAAATGTAGTAGCCATAATTTTAGTTAGGCATTGCTCTTACACAACCACCCTTATTCCTTTTCTGTTTCTTTTTTCTTGCTTTAGCAGCAGCAGCTTTACCTGCTTTTGTATAAGGATAATGAACTCCATTAACTTTCGGCATCTTTCTTATCCTCCGTTTTATTCCCAAAAATCCTATGATAATTTTCAGCATATTTATCTCTGTTTTCTTTGGTGTACCAACGACCCATAAGACCTAGCGTTCTGCCAGTTTTCTTTTTAGTTATTATCATTGGTTTTTTTTCACTACCAATTTGAGGCATAAATTCTCCTTTAATAGGAAAAGGGGGTATATTTCAACCCCCTCCCCTAATTCTACTTCTACTAGTCGATACCGTAGAATACGGAACATAACGCATTAGCTCGTAGTACTTTAGCTCCATATACATGGAGTCCTCGTACTATATCGCCAAAGCTGTCAGGATCACGTAAAACTTCAGTACTTGTAATAGTCTGAGCAGTTGCACAAGCTGACATGTGACCAGCAATACATTTACCTGCGGCATTAGATGTCGAGGCAATATTGTTAGTCTTATACATGTCGAACCCACGTAACTTTCCAGATGATACTAAGCCGTTCCTGATGGAACCTTGCCCTGCATTGTAATCAACAGACAAGAGTTTAGAGGAACTTTGAACAAGTTGCTCATAGAACTCAGGATTTGCGAGGAACCAACGCCCCTCGTCTGGTACATTCTGCTCATCCAATAAACGTGACATATGAGAAAGCACATCTATTGGATCATGCTCACCAGCAGCAAATCCAATGTCTAGATTACCAGTACCGTCAAAAGTACCAGCAGCGAGGTCGGTAGCACTATCAGAACCTAAAATGTGATTAGGACTAGACGCAGAAACTCCTGCGAATAGAACTGCAATCACACCTTCATCAAACGCATCTTTTAGAGCATATGCTGCTGAAGAAGACGCAACTGATCGCCAGTTTACATGAGACATATTAGCTTCAATGTCATCAACTTTAAACTTAAAGGCGTTAGCTGTATCGACAACAAGAGTAATCTCTTGGTCTGTCAGCTTCATTTGCGTTACATCTGCACCACGCTCGTATTGATATACGGTGATTTCAGGTTCTTTGATAATCTTTACAGAGTCTCCAAAACTCCTAATTTCACCTGCGTAATCTGTATTAGTAATTGCTTCTGCAACAGATGACTTTCTAAAGAAATTTAGAACTGTCTTGGAATAGACAGCAGGTAGAAAGAAAGAATTATTTTGACCGCTGACCGAGTTAGCAAAGTTAGCATCAGTATCCGTACTTGGCTCAAAATATTGGTCAGATTGGTTATAAGCCATTATTATATCTCCTTAAATAACTATTTTACTATCCTGCCTTCTGACAAGGCTTCTTGAATATCGTCTTGATATTTGTCGAAATCGTCAATAGACATTCTAGCAATTTCCCGTTCTGTCCAAACTTTTGGAGCTTGTGAATCTACAGCCGTTGTTTTGGTAGACACCATATCGGCAGCAGACCCTTTACTCTTAGGTTTGGACTGCTTTTGTGGTGACCGAATTATACCCTTTTCTAATTTGTAAAGGTCTATAGCTCGACTTGCTAAATCAGCACTACTATTATTTGCATAAACCCATCTTTGTATATCTTCAGGTTGTTCTTTTGCCCATCCATGAAAATCATCACTACCCCTTATATCTTCAAAATCAGGGTGGTTAGCTTTTAGTGTCGACTCTGCTTCTCGTTTTAAGAGATCAGCTTCACGTTCTTGGATAGCTGATAATTGTTGTCGAACTCCTTCAACTTGACTTTCACTATGTAAATGTGCAACAGATTCAACTGTTTCATACAAGTCTGGATTTTGCTCTTTAAACTTTTGTAATTCTTCTAGAGATTTGGGAGCTTTATATGCAGGTGCTTTAGATGCAGCCTCTGATAAAAGTTCTTGTTCTCTATTTTTGAATTCCGAAAGTCTATTATCGTAATGTTTCTTTAGATCGTCATACCTTTTCTTATAATTTACCCTCTTTGATTTTTCAGGGGGCGTTTCAGAATCTTCTGAAGGCGTGGCCTGTTTTTCATTGGGTTCAAAAAATAATCCATCTGCATTATCCGATACTTTACCATCCGGTACATGCCAAGATTTTTTTGCGTTATAAGGGTTAGGTTCTTTCTCCTCTACGGGTTGTCTTTCAGCCATTATACTTCCTCCACGGGGCTTGGTAGTTTAAAAGGTAGCCATAATAATGAATTATTTGTACAGATAATTCAGTATGGGGCTTTTACTTTCAAGGTAGCCGCTATCGTTGTCTAACATTAAGACTAGGCATTTGATTAGAAGCAACCATAGACTTTCTGATTTCTTCGTCTTCTATACCTCTGTCTTTTTCCATTAAACCACCGTCAAAGGCACGTTCAGCTTCATCCATCATAGTTTGAAGGTTGTCTGCACCTATTTGATCAGTGGCTTTTTTGGTGACTACAAACTCACCGTCAGATAATCTGGCGGGTATTGAGTCTGAGACACCATCTCCGGGGCCGTTTACTTCTCCGGCACCAGAAAACTCAGAAGCAGTATCTACAACTTTGTCAAAAATCATACTAAGTTGTGGGTCTGCCTCTAAAGCATTCATTAAATATGTTTGTTCTTCTGGGTCTAAAGCTTCATTCATTACGAAATCTACATAATTATCTTCCATTTCTTGATCAGGAAGTTGTGAAGCTTCTACTTCTGCCATTTCTTCTGGCGGTATATTTGGGTATGTGTCTACTGGGGCTTCTGTAGCTTCCATTTCTGGAGGAACCATTATAGAGCCTCCAGCTTGTCTTGGTTCTCGCCCTCCCGGCATCCATCCCGGTGGAGGTAAAATAATTTCTAGCTCTTCACCGACTTCCTCCATTTCTTGAATTTGTTTTTCTGACATGCCCTCTATAGAATACTCATAAGCTGCTTCTGAAGGATCTAGACCTCCCCATTTGTCTTGATCTATATCTATATCATCAGGTTCAAGCTCTCCTGCTTGTCTTGGTTTTCTGACTTCCCTCCCCAGATACTCAGCTTCAGCATCACTAAAAGAAATATCTTTGTCTTTAGCTATTTTAGCAATAGATTCGTCTTGTTCTCTAACAATAGAAAATTCAGACAAATAATCTTCATAAGCATCATCATCTCCTATTTGTTTTCTTCTATCCTTTAATTCTTTAGTAGTAAAAGAAATAACATTCTTATCAGGATGTTTTTTGGTTAATTTTTTTTGTAAAACTTTAATTTCTTTTGAAAGAGCTTTTGCAAGTTTTCCAGCTAAACTTCCAAGTTGATATTCCTCTCTTTCAGGAGGATTTAACATAGAACCTCCTGCTTGTCTTGGTTCTCTGCCTTTAGTCTCATCCTCGCTTTCTCGTCTTTCACTCATTATTTGATGGGCTTCTGCTCTTACATGTTCTAAATTTTCAACGGTCTTTTTAAAATTCGTTTCAATAATCGCACTTTCTTTTTTCTTTTGAGCAGCATTTAAATCTCTTTTAGATAATAGTGCTTTTGCCATTTCTTTTTCTCTAAAAAATCTTATATAAGTATCTACATCAGACATAGGAGACGCTACTTCTTTTGCTTCTAATAAACTTTTAGCCATCTGTATTTTCCTCTTCTTTAGTTTTTAGCGCCCCTCTCTTATAAGCATAAGGAGTTTCTTCTTGTAACCACGCATCATATTTAACAAACTTTCGTTTTGAATAGCTCCAAAACTTTCCCTCATACTTCGGTGTTTCTTCTTTTAGCTTCTTTAACTTCATCCTTCAATCGCTCTAACATTTCCAGAGAATTGATCTTCCCCCGGCTGCGGTACGTTTCCTGTTCCGATGTTGCCGCCACCAGTACCTGTAGTTCCAAGCTCTTGAGGTTGTTGAGGTGTTCCTTCAGGGGTTCCCAGCACTCCGGGTTGTTGGTTAGGATTGATAGGCGCTTCGCCAGTTGTTTGTCCAGCATTATTTTGCATCCCTATAATTTGGGCCATGATAGCCGCTTCTTCTGGATCGTTAAGTATTTCATCAGGATCAAGATCAAGCGAGTATGCAAGCTCTCCAATGAGTTTATTAATTTTAACAAACGGAGCAATAGCAGGATTCTGAATACTCTGAAGGAAAGTAGTAAGCCTTTGACTTCTGACTTCCTTCTGCATAAGACTAGCTGTACCAGTAGCCTTAACTTCTAAATCTCCTTCTACTCCTAGTTTGCTTTCCAAGAATTGCATATTCCATTGAAAATATGCTTCTCCTAAAGGCTTTAAAAGAAAGTCATCAAGATTTTTAATAACTGTCTTTATGTTTAATGATGCTGCTCCAAGTAGCATAGACATACCAGAGGCGGTACGGGTCATGCTTTGAACACCAGTTTGACCATGCGAATAGCTTGGAATACCTGTTTGTTCGTCAGCAAGCTGCCTAAACTTGTCAAACATCATCATATTTTCTGTAGATGTATTAGGAAACTTTAAGCCATTTATAGCTGTTCCCGGCACTCCTGCTTGTCTGCGAAAGACTTTTCCAGGATATATCTCCATATTCTGACCACCAACAAGGGCAGTCTCATCTACATCAAAAACTAATGAACCCGATAATGCAAGATTATCAATAGCCATTCTAGCATGACCATTCATAATTTTTTGGGAATCGTCCATGTTTTCAGCAACGCCAATTCCAAAAAAACTATAAGGATTCTTTTCATACGAGAAAGCGTGATAAGGAAGTCTATGTGGTGTAAATGGATTTACTACTGCCCGTAGTACTTTTCCATTAGTAACCCACGCATTAATTTGAACCTCATCAAGATCATCTACACTATCATCTAGTTCCATTCCTACTTCACGGGCATATTGAGCATCCATAATGCCCCAATATTCTAGAACCTCATACTTACTAGAAGTAAGCTCATGGGAATGATTATCATCTTTTAATTCATTCTCATAATCTTTTTCAACATAATTTGGCCCCATCTCTAAGCAGCCTCTTATTTGATCTTTATCAAAATAAGGAAGTTTAGAAAGACTTCTGAATTGAGAACGATTCAATTTATGCCTATGAATTGTATACTCACATTCAGAAATATTTGTTGCATTAGGATCAGGAAAGAAATCCCAGATACTTACAAATTCAATTCGAGGAACACGTACTTCAATAGGATTATATACTCTCTCTCCTTCTTTATCACTCCACTTATTTAAGACTTTATTAAAATTAAATGGGCCTTTAACAATTCCAGTACCAAATAAAGAAGATTCAAATAAAGCATTTCTTATTTCACTAGCTCCACTAGATTCTTCAATCTGATCATGGATTAATTTTTCCATCCTTCTAGCTGCCTTTTGAGCAGGTTTCATTTCAGGGACTTGAGGATTTGGACTCGCTCCTTCAATTAAAGAGTCTTCAGCCTGTTTATCTAATTCTCCCTTAAACTTCCCTGTTCCATAAGTAGCTCCTGCTTTGAGTACTTTACCATCTCCTTCAAAACCTACATCAAAAGGATTTTCTATTTCTCCTTCTTCCTCTGCTAATACTTCACCAATACTAGTCTCTATTCCCGGTACAGGATTAGCAGTATCCAAGTGAGCAATCTCAGCTATTCCCTCTGGCACTTTAGTTTCAGATACACCGATAGGAAACT
>Ga0208010_1000486_pt1 | contig 14040 bp, 7 predicted proteins | sample 2_EtaG_FD_184074 | JGI IMG/M metagenome (GOLD analysis project Ga0208010, IMG submission 184074) | Marine viral communities from the Subarctic Pacific Ocean - 2_ETSP_OMZ_AT15125 metaG (SPAdes) (version 2) | ecosystem: Environmental > Aquatic > Marine > Oceanic | place: Pacific Ocean | collected... | reverse complement strand
AACAGCCGAGCCTGTGTAACGCCAAGTGTGGGTCAAATCAGCCGGAAAATTGTCAAAATGTAGTTGCCCGTCCACATACACCCCAATACATTCGGATTTATCATCAATCGATTGAAAGTACATTTTAAACCAAAATGTCTTGTTCGTCTTCGGGAAGAAGATCTTCAGGAATGAGAGTCCCTCCCTGTTCTGATTTTTCCTTGGCTGCTATGTCTGCATAGCGATAGTTTGAAGGATTTGTGGGGTTTTCTGTTCTCATAATTTCCATCTCTTCGCGAAGTTCATTAGCTCTTTTAATATAACTGACTGATCCAACTTTGTCAAACTCTTTATTTATAATTCCTTCCAAATAGACTGTCAGGACCGCCATTCCGCCGCCTGCCTCAACGAGTGACACCACTTCTGCGGCTATTTCGTCCATCTCGGGCTGTGTGAGTTCTGGTTTTTCTTCAAAAAGTCGTAAGTATGTATAAAACTGAAATATTTTCTTTCCACTGAACGTTCTTGTTAGTTCGCGTGCGCTGCGATAGTGCTTTGGATAAATCTTTTTTACATGAATTTTACCATTGCCGCAATTCTCAAGCTCATCATAAAAAGGAAACTTACATGCACTATATAGAGCTAATAGCATATCAGTAAACTTTCTGATATCTAAAAAATTCGGGTTATTGTACGCTTTCCTGAAAAGGGAGTCTGTCCCATAATAACCATATCTTTCTGCAATTTCTTTCATAGAGTCTGATTCCAAATCTGCCACAATTCTCCAAGGTATATTCAAGTCTACCATAAAACCATACGAATTGCAAGTGCTAACATAAAAATCCCAATTCTTGCTTTGAAGAAATTGTTTTGCTTTCTCTTCGTCATTGTTATACTTCAAATCGGCTATCTCGATAGCAAGACCGGTTGACATGATGGAACAATCCGTGCTTTTAACAAACCCGGGATATGTAAATCTGGTTGTCTTGCAAGTATATTGTAAAACTGGTGTCAATAAATCAAGAAATTCCTCAAAATTTGAAAAGTACATTTTTTGAGATTTAAAAAGCTTGGCAATCTGGGCTATATATTCCTCTTGGTGGTCCGAATATAGCTTTCTAGGTGAGATGTAGGATTTATATACGACTAATTTGCTTAAATACGGATCGTTCGTTGCGATTTGCGACATAACTGCTTTTTTCTCAAACTGTCGAGACATGTCGTTAAAAATGTCTGCCACAAAATTAAGGGCCCTAGAGGTCTCTTCTGGGCGGAAGGGGTTTTTCAGAAACTTAAGTGTGCCTTCTTTCAAGACAATCGGCTGCATAGATCTGCCCACTCGCCCATAGAGAGCCTTTTCTCCGTAACTAAAGTTAATTACGTTTTGTGGCGATTTGTCGGTGGCGTACGCCCAGTAATACAATCTTTTTTGAAAAAGGTCTTTAGCCGACTCTTTGTTGTTTGGTGCAAAATATTTAGACATGTCTCTCTCCTACCACGGCGTCAACCCATCCCATCTAAGGTCGAACAACCTATCCTCCGGCTCAACGACATCGGCCGCTTGTTCGCGCTCCGTGGCATAGCTCTCGCAGAGAGTATTTAGCAAATCATTAGTGCCGGTATTAGAATCACGTAGAGACTGACATGCTGATTCTGCCGCGGCTGCTTCGATCTGGTTGACCCACTTGGCTGTAATCTTTGTATTTGCTTTACCGGCTGAAAATTCATGTTCGGATCTAATAATCATATAATAGCCGCCGATACCCAGTTCGGTCATTGCAATCTTATCAACATTGTACCCCGGATCAAACCCCGCCGGATCGACGTAGATATAAGTGCCCGGATAGGTATTAATATTAGCGAAACTCTCAATCTCAACATCGTAAACCACTCTGAGTTGGCGCAACCCATCATAACCATCTTGCTCAAAACGAACCTCTGCCAACCCCCTTGTCTGCGTTTTAGAAAGAGAGATGGTCTTGATCAACCCCTTGTCGCGCCCTAATAAATAATGAAAGATTCCCCGAGACTCATCGCCCACCTCTGTGATACCACCGGCGGTGTTGAGAGTGTCCTTCCTTCTCCCTCTCATCTTTTCGATTGGTTGTACTTGTCCTGCAAAATAAACAAAATAATTAAACTCATGATCTGGGTCTATCGCTTTTCTGGCGCCGGGAGGTCCCGATAAATATAAAACTGGAGATTGCGCTGTTCCTAACTCGTTAATATTTGCTCTATGCCGCAGGGTGTGGTCCATTTGATACTGGATCTGGTCATCTCCGCGAGCGGTGTCGCTACCCCTGCCCCTCATCAGAATCGAATTTCGAGTACCCTTATCTGCAATTTTAATTGAAAGAGGGTCATGCTTTTTGTTGGGGGACCAACTAGTCAAAGATGCCTGCTGGGCTCGGATTTTTGTTTTCATGTTTCTGAAACATTCTCTGCTATTCAAGAAATCTCGAACAAATTCATTCATAAGATCGTTCAAAAATTTAGTGAGCGAGTAAAATACTTCTTCTTTTTTGAGCATCTTCTCGGTCATATATTCGACAAAATATTTCACCGAAATTGGGATGTCGCCAAGGGTTGCATTTGTCAATGCGCGCGCGCGATTAGAGGGGTGATTTACAAATTCAACTGGGCCCAAAACAACTCTCAATCTTTTAAAATTTTTGGCTGCATTTTTAAATTGTTGCTCGGCCTCTCTCAAACCTTCCATTGGGACCGTGTATGGGTCGGTGGGATCTGCGGGGAGCCGTAGTGTTTTCGCGTTGGTGTTGATGGTAAGCTTATCCGGTCCAGTTGACAATTCTTCTAATTCGGCGCCTATATTCTCTAAAATTAAATCAACCAGCTGGCTCAAATAAAAATAAGATATAGTAACAGTTTCGCCATCACCAGCTATCAAAGCTGCAGCAACTGCGTCTTTTGCGGGAGCGTCCGCGGCATCATCAGCGGTGGCTTGGGCTTCATATGCCGCGAGTGCAGCCTGGATCCGGGTGGTTAACTCCGATGGGTCGACGGCTGTTCCGGTTCGGGCCACTGCCGCCTGGACTGCATCGGTCGCGTTGGGACTATTATTGGCTATATATTCCCTCAATTTAGTCTTCTCTATCATAATAAAGTTGATTTCATTGCGAGCAATAAGTCCACTCACGAGGTGCTGAAGGGCTTGGGATGAATATTTCACCACTCTTGCTTTAAAATCTTCTTTTACTTCTGCGGCGGTGTTGGTGCCGTCTTCGGTTTGCCCGCATTTCTTCGCTATGTCTTCAAGTACTATGGCCCTCTTGATCCTTTCAATCGTCACCGGGACTTCCGCCCCGGTGGCCGTTTTTGCGCCGGCAAAGATATTGAAATTTTTATTATCAAAAAACTCTTCTATATACGCCAAATAATTGATGTTCATCACCACTTGTCCGGTTTCATCGAAATCAAAATTATGCACTGTCGGAGTAAGATTGAGCGTAACATAACTTGATTGTATGGCTTTTATCAGCGCTGGTGGCAACTGTGCGGCGGTACCGGGAATTGCAGCCCAGCCCACCTCGGCTCTCAATCTAAAGTTTAAATCTGCAAGGTTTTCGTTTTGGCGCCGGAGATCAATGCAAGGGGGAGAACCGTCGCCGGCAGCCGGGTCAAACCCTTCTGAACGTCCAGTTTTGAGAGCCAAGTCCGCATATTTAAATCGTACAGCGGCGCGGGTGAGGCTATCATCTAGGCGCTTTGCGGTACCGAGACGATCTTGCATAAGCTCTCTGAAGGTGGAGGCGTGGATCTTAAGGTTTGCTTTAATGCTCTTTTTAATAGCAAACGGGTTGCTCCCTTCATAAGAAAAGTTAAAACTCTTAATTCCCACGCCGGCGCCGCGGGAACCGCCACTGCCGCGGGATGAGGCTGGTTCGGTAAAATTAGCTAAATCGGTACCAGAAAAATGCGAATCAAACTTCATCTCCACTTGGTAATCATCATCTCCGCCGGTGTCGTCATAAACCACCTTAAAGAGCCTTATTGAAGGCTGTAAGAGAGACAAATAGTGGTTGTCGATATTGATAAGCTCTTTAAGGTGAGGATTAAGGGTCATTTTATTTAAAAACCCATAAGGATCACCTTCGACCAAAAGACAAGCATTGTTCTCTTTCTTCATGTGGTCGACAGGGGTGTAGGTGGCCTCGGGAAAGCCGAGCGCTTGAGCATAAGGAAGCCGCTTTCCGCCGGCTCGTGGGGGAACAAAAGAATCGTAATCCTTCTTTTGTTTGAGAAAGATATCGATATAATTCAAAAGAAAGCACTGTTCTTTAAACAAAATATTTCTGTTATCTGCTATGTCTTCCACTATGGCAGCATCTTGCGCTGCATTCTCACCGGTAAAGTCTTCTACGAGCCGGTCGACTGTAGCTATGATCGCTTGCGCAGAGATCCGCGCGCGGGCGCCGGCAGGGGCGGTGATGCGCGGCGATGCGAGGAGGCCGCGCATAGTTTGATCATTTGCCGCATTCTTTACGATGGCTTCCAATTGGCACTTGACGCTCGCTTCAAGCACGTTGAAGATCTCGGTGATACCGGTTTTGATCCGCTGAAGGTCCGCGGCGAATGATGCATCGATCGCCTCAAACTGACTGATTGCTGTACCGAGGGATCGATCGATCAGTCTTTTAGTAGAGAGCGAAAGTCCTCGCGCATTGGCTGCGGCCTCGATGTCCGTGTCGGAATTCGACGCGAGCGTTCTGATCTGGGTGGAGGCGCCTGGGGATAAAAGCAGCGACAAATCCATCAAGTTCTGTTGGTACCTTTCCGGAAGGGTACCTGCTTCGTATTCCTCATATGTAGGAGAGTTTTTTAGAAAGTCCCAGGACCGCGTGAGTGCGGACATTATACTTGCCAAAACGGTTGCCCAGCCAGCTGGGTATCCGTAAGTTACGGCATCAGCCGGCGGGTCGCCTGATGTTGGCCATGTGCCGGTGCGCTTCGTGGGCTTTGAGCGCCTATCGTGACTTCCGAAATATTCTAGAGCTAGATTTAGTGGCCCGCGGGCGTCACCGGTGACAGTTACTACTGGATAGTTTGGCCATGGGATCTTGGACCGGTCATCTTCGGAGAGGTCCACATATTGCCCATGTAGCTGATTTGTGGCGGTATTGAGGTCCCCAACGGTTGGTGTGTTGGCAGAGGGGTACGTCGCGGGCTTCCATTGGTACAAAACATCCCCTTCAGCGATGGGCAATTCAGATGTTGTGTACCGTGGGCGGCTCCCGGGCGGAAAGTTGTCCGCGGAGTAAGTGGATTGAAAATTTGTCCCAAGTTTGGCGGTGAGGAGGCTGTCGAGGTCAAGTATCTTTGTCGGAAGGTCGCTTTTAGCGGCAGTTGCGTTCTGCAGACACTCTTGGAGTTCGACGCCGGCTGCGGAGTATTGCGCCATCAGTGTCTCGCCAGAAGCGGCGAGATCCGTTGCCCATTGAGTGCTGTCGCCGCCGCTAGCGAATGCAGCTTTGAGTTCGGTGGACCGGACGCCCCCGATGGCGGTATAGGCTTCTTCCGGGGCGATCTCACCGGTCATAATCTTGTATCGATAGTTTACCAGGAAGGCTGCCCGATCGGCGGACGCTGCCAAGACGCCGTATCCGAAACTCGGCGCGCGCGGTGTGCCTCCGTTGGACGAGGCATAAACCGTGTTGTACCAGTCCTCCGCTTTGGCGGCATCTATCTGGCTCGAGCGACCACTGGACGCGAAGTCGTCCGTAGAGATAATCTCCTCTACTATGTCGCGTTGGGCGTCAGTATACGTTTGCTGCCCCTCGGCGCCGCCGCGGGCAGCTGCAGCGGCTGCTTGCTCGTAATCAGTAGGCATCTCTAATAAGCCCTCAAGATCACTAATGCTTCCTCAAGATCTAATGGGATAGCGAGCATATGCCCCTTCCGAACGGTCACCTCTGTAGGATAGCCATTATACCAAGCAATTACCCACCAATATTCGGGCTGTCCGTAGTATTGGGCGGCTAGCTTATAGAATCTGTCCCCAAATGTCCACATGTGCTGGGCAGTTTTAATAGTTGCGCGCTCTGCGGCGGATGGGTTATGCATAACAGGTGTTCCATAATGCACTATATTTGTTTTAACCTGGCGGTTCTTTCTTAAAAACTCGTAGAATTCGATGTTGTTGTTTATAATTGGTGTAAATTTATATCTTGGCATTTTTTAGGTCCTATTCCCCGAGAAGTTCTGCGACCAGGCTGTTGTGCGCTTCGGTTTGCGTGGTTAGGGCATCCATCGCCGCGGTGTGGTCTTCGAGGTTATAGTCCCTGAACCCGCCCGCCATGGCGCCGGCCTTGGCTTCGGCGGTTTGCCGGGCTGCTTCTGATGCCTTGAGGGCATCACGATCAACATCGATGCGGGTTTGTCTCATCCATACTTGATTTGCCAAGGCGCGTTGTTGGGGAGACAGGCGGTCCGCATCTTCTTGGGCTTTTACATAATAAGGGAAAGCGGCCGCGTCACTATTGGCGCCTACTGCACCCCCACCAAATGTCCAACTGTCGCCCTCTTTTGTCCAACCCAGCATGTGTTCGTGAACAACCGAAAAGTCCATTTGTACCTCGATAGCTTTAGGGACGATGTTATTGGTGGTGTGGCCACCGGCAAAACCGGTTTTGCCGGGGGTGCCTAATTCAAACGCCCCCACCTCTGGGTTCTCCATATTATGAGTAACACTCACATTCTTAATGATGCCGAGAAGACCGGTGGGGAGGGCGGCGGTAGTTGCGTGTTGGCGTAACTCGGTAAGGTTTTTGGGCACAGCAGCTTTTCGAATCATGTTCGACATTTGAAGGCGAATAAGCGGTGATTGATTGATTGTTTGAGCGCTGTTTTTTTCTGTATACGTAGGATAAAGCATCTGGAGAAATCTTTGCAATCTGACTAGATTTTCGATTGCTTCACCCTCTGTGGCTGCAACAATTTTCCAGGCTAATGAGATATTACGAGATGTCTGTTTAAACATGTGAATTGGATCGGCGCGACCATAAACTGACTCACTACTCCAATCACTATTGTAGGATTCGTTAAAAGCCATCAAAAATGCCTTAAATCTGACGCCAGTACCTGTAGGTACATGAACCAAGTTGATTGTGAGTCCTCGATTGGCAAGAGAATCGGTACCATCGACATAATAGGTTTGTAGCTTTGCGCCGGCTCTTTTGTCGCCTGTTATTTCATCGGCCGCCCTTGTGACATCAACCGAATAGTAGTTATCTTCACCAAGGATCTCTTCTTTGTCTGCGCGACCTACATCGAAGGCGGTGGCTTGACTGTCTTTAAAAAATGCCATTTATTTATTTCCTTTTATCATCTATCATGAGGAGGTTATTGTGGGAGCGGTTGGCCCTGTCCATTTGCAGCTGCTCGAGAGGATATGCCGCGGTCTTCGCGGGTCAACTTAACCACTTCTTTCTTAAACATCCCTTTGTTTTCTGGATCAAATACGATGTTCACTGTGTGTTCCATAGATCCTGCGGCACCGGTGCCGGCCGCTCTTGAAGTCGCAGCGGCGGGTAAGCCGCCGGCTGAAACCAGGGCACGTGCGGCAGTAGCTGCTACCGCTGTACTCTGCATTGTCATAGTGAGTGCTAATGCCTTTTTGGTTGGGACATCATCCATTGCTTTAGCAACGCCCTTAATTGCTCTCGTTAGTGCGTTTATTTCGCCTATCGATGTGCTAGCTAGGCTTTCGGTGAAAGTAGCAATTGCCTCGAGATCTCTGGTGGCTATCCATGCGAGAGCCAGTCCGACCGCGATCAGACCAGCAGCAAACAAGCCTAGGGCGCCGGCTGTTATTGGAAGGTAGTAGGCCGCTATAGCGAGAACCCCGAAGAAGACGGCTAGCCCAGCCATCTTCGGGAAGGATATTGAATCGAATATCTTGGCTATACCGTCGCCTGCCAAGCCCAACGCCGCCGCAAAAAGGGCAGCACTGCCAAGAATGAGTGCGATACCAGCGCCGGCATATAGCAATGCTGTACCAAACGCCATCATTCCACCAGTTGCCGGGACGGTTGACGCAGCGAGGGCTGCCTGTGCAGTGGCAAGAGCCGTTTTCTCGACAGTAAGGGCAGCTTCGGCTGCTATCAAGCCTGTAGCAGCGGTTATCTGTGCCGCGGTCAGCGCGGTTTGGCCTGACATCTGAGCCATTATTGCTGTGTTTTGAGCGATTAGTGCTGTGTTTTGGCCCATCTCTATGGCAGTCTGCGCCGCAATTGCGGTTTTTTTAGCTAGTTGGATGCCTCGCGCCACGTTCAGCCCAATCATGATTAGCTTGAAGGCTGCATATGCTTTTATAGCAGATTGTACTATGTGTCCATTTTGAAGGAAATATTTGGTGATTTTACTAAGAGTCTCAGCGAATCCGACCAAGCCTTCGGCGTTGTCTTGAATAATTGCTTTAAACGCCTCCATGACACTCATGGATGCTTGGGCTCTCTCTTGCATCTCAACGTAATCTTCAGCGGTTCGATTAGAAGAGTCTCCCAGCATATCCATATTTCCGGACATCATCAGCGCCAAATCGCCAACATCGCTCAACCCCAAAGAGTCTGCATAGAACTTCCTTTGATAATATGACATATCATCGAAGGAGAGACCTGCGTTCTCTAATGACTCTCTGATCATCTCAAAACGTTCGGCAGGATCGGTGGCCATCATCATGTCCATGGCATTTACAAAGTTTCCACCTAATGCAGCATTAAGCTTGCCTGTCATCTCTGCTGCATCTTCAAACGTGTCAAATTTATTCGTGAGAGCCAACACTTTTTCCATCTCAAAGCCAGTAAGCTTGGCGATGCGCGCTACATCCTTAAATGCTCTTACTCCTTGATCCCCAAATTTGGCAAACTGGCCGGCCATGGCGCCGAATTGGGCAGAAAGTTGCCCAGGGGCCACCCCGAGAGCTTTAGCTGTCGATAGCAATTCTCTTGAGACGCGTTCTGCGCCGGCGGCGCTCTCGCCAAAGAACTTCATCGACGCTTGGGCTCCGCGAGCAAAGTCATCAAAAGCAACGCCCTGTTCTCCAGCGAGCGCGGCGGTCGAACTAAGTAGGTTCTGTTGTGCCCGGGCCATCATTGTAAAATCAGTCGTGATCTGCACTAGAGAAGAGTGGGCTGCGGTAACATTTTCTATTGAAACCCCATACTCGTTCATATTCTTATATTGTTGAATAAGCATGGCGTTGTATTTTTCGCTAAATTGGAATTGGCGCTGGAAGGCTTTAGTTGCCTGATCTACTCCAAAAATCATGTCTTTGGCGCCGGTGAGCATTTTACCAAAGAAACCGTCGGCCTGTTTCATGCCAAAACTTAAAGCTTTGTGAACCCCCAGCAGTCCGGCTTTACCGTCCGCTATGGCTACGCCCCATTCTCTAGTGGATTTTGTTAGTTTATCTGATAAGCCGATTCCTTTGTCTAATTGTTCGTTTATTGAAGAGCGAATCGACTCTAGTTCTTTAGTTTCGTCAATATACTGCTGAATTAGATTCAGCTTGTCTGTGAGGGCTTTAACTTCTTCTTCGTCATACTTTCCGCCCTGTTCCATCGCCGCAAGCAACGCATCGCGGTGATCGGCCGTTTTTTTGCGTATAAGTTCAAGCAACTGGACTTGCACGTCTGCCTGTTGGGCTCTCATTTCCTCAATATCTTTAATTTGATCTAGAGCTTTCTTATATTGTGCGAGCTTGGCGATTTGTTCATCAAGCTTCTTTCCCGAAGGTACACTCGACTCTGCCCCTATGGCACTCTTAAGCGCCTTTTTTTGCGCATCGGTCATTTCGCCAAAGGCGGTGATTATTTCTTCGGGTGTCAGTGCCATTTTATTAATTTTCAAGGCTTATCAATTAAAACAAGCCAAGTCCTTATATAAAATAAATAGTAGAGTAAAAAAAAGACAAAGCAATTGCTTTGTCTTATTTCTTGTTTGAACTCGGTGGACCCATGGGATTATTATAAGGAGTAAGGGTTTGTGAACCATTTCCTCCTCTCGAGGCACTCTCTATCGCTTCGTTTTCAGTCTGAAGTTGTTTTATCAGGCGATCGACGAACCACTTACGCAACCCAACAGGTAAATTATAGGCTTCACTGAATGACCAACCTCCTGAATATTTCAAAAAGAAGAATTGCTCATATACATTTTTCATGTAATCAGCGGTCAGGCCAAAAAAAGTCCGCGGTGAGCGGCACCTCCATATCTTGTTCACAATCACATTCATTACAACTAAAGTGCTGTGTCATATCGATATCTGGCGTCGAAAGCCTATATGCTAGCCGCAGGTGACGCGAATCCATTGAGGGCATGTTTTGTACAAGCTCTGTGATCATACCAGCGTCTTCTTCTCCGTTGACTGCGGTTATCATTTGGCGCAACTGTGTGGTGATTGTATTCTCGGACCGATTTCGTTTGCGAGCCGTTTCGATTTGCGACAAGAAACTTTTCTCATCCGCGCCACTTAGAAGCCTAAAAGTGACCTGGACCCCCAATCGAGGGAGTACGGTGTCAAAGGTGCCGTCACCATTAGAAGTAGCACCTATTGTAGCGGCATTCTCTGTCTTTTTTGTCTGAAGCTCGTGTAAGTAGAAGGTGTGTTCGACGGCCGTGTTACACTGGGGACAGTTTACTTTTGTTGCATATTCACTTCCATATCCGGAAATGCGAGCAGCTATTAAGACGGCATTTCTATCACCAACTAACAAAGAATTGGGATTGATGCGTTTGTCTACAACAATACTAGCTAGTAAGCGTTCGAGAGCAAGCCCCTTCTTGAGTAGTGCTCTGGAAGTAAGCATATCTTCCTCTTTAGCTGTCATATGCTTAATTTCAATGGTCTCCTGGTTATACAAAGGATGACCTTCTGGGTAATAGACCCCTTTCGACGGGAGTTCCACGAATTCTGTGGGAACTACAAACGAAAAGGATTCTGCTTGCTGGTGCGCAAGCTGGTCTGGAGGCGAGGAGTTTTGCGGGGATCCGCCTCCGAGCCTATCTTGATTTCTTGACAAATAACACCTCTCTTTTGGTTATTAAACGTTGAATACTTCTTTTTGTTGGGAGGCCACTGCTGCGATTGAGCCTTCTCCAGTAACCTCAAGGCGCGCCCAGTCATATTTAAGAGTGACACTAAGCTCCGTCAAAGCATCTTCTCCATATGTAAGGTCGCCAAACTTAAGCTCTGTGATAAACGCATTCCACAGAGTCCATTTTTCTAATTCGTTACCATCGGCGTCGACTTGAGTAACAATCACGCTACCAAGAGCATTTGCTGCTCCGGATTTCGACATTGAAGTCAAGTCATTGGCGTTAGCGGGTGGAGAATATCCTGCCGCCTCTACAATGGACGCTAGCGTGCCGGCCATATCTGGCTTGGTGGGATCTACCAGCGTAATCGAAACATCGTTCCAAGTAACAGATCCGGGGTAGTAGAAAGTATGGTTAAGATACTTGTGTTCAGCCGCACTAATTGCGAAAGAGGGCTTTGTAGCCGTCTTTGCGTACCACGCGATGGTAGTGCCTCCGTTCTTGGAAGAATCTAGACCGGTAAATTCGACCTTAAACCTAAATGCTCTTTTGGGTTCCAATAGTGAACCCTCGGCGAAATTGTTGGACCAGAATGCCATACTGTGTTACTCCTTATAATTGTAAATAGTGCTGTTATCTTTTTTAGTCTTCAAAAGATGCACCCGAAGATGCGATCACGAAATCAATCGCGATATACTCGATTGCGCGAGCGGGTTTAATCATAATCTTGGCATACATGATGTTCTGATCAATAAGGTCAGGAGTCGTGGTTGACTCATCAAGAATCAACTTGTAGTCTGTGATACCATATTGGACCTTAACATTTGCCAAGAAGGGTTCGATAAGTGATTTGAAGCGGTTCCATGTAGATTGGACGTTCTGGTCAAACAACACTTGGGTAGATAGAACTGAAATCTGCTTTTTCAAGTAGATAACCAGTCTCCGCACATTGATGCGGTCAAGCGCAGATTGACGCTCTTGGAGCGTTTTCTGTCCAAAGACCACAATGCCGGTGGATGGGAAGGAAGCAATTGGATTAATAGAAGCTTCATAAAGAAGATCTCGGTCTTTCGACACCAATCGTTCAGTCACATTCATAATCGGGATGCCTGCGGCGCCGTCAGTGAGTCCACCGCGGTTGAAGCCGGCTGGAGCGTACCAAAGATGCGAAGACTTTTCGGAACTCGCGAGAACACCCAACATAGCGACAGATGGCGGGATCCACACGAGTTGACCGGTGGCCGCATCTCTGGTCTGTACCCATGGGTAGAAGGTGCAGCCGTAGCTGGAGTCTATTCTTCGAGCGCGAAGGTTGTTTGCAGCCTGTGATGGAGTTGTTCCAACTCGGCTAGAGACATCAGACGCGTACTGTTCGTGACTTGGCAAGTAAACACTAGCTAGATCAATAACAGCCAGAGAGTCAGCGCGTTCTTCGCAAACATTGATTGCGTGACCGGTTAGTGCGTCTACAGTCAGTCCTGGAACAGAGAGTAGGTTCATATTGATGTATTCTGGATCAGCCACAGTGTCAATTGCGCGCTTAAATGTGTGATAAGCGTAAGAGTTGTCTTCTGTGGGAGTGCTGATATCAGTAATACCCTTATTGTAGAGCGGATCGGGCTTCGTAATTTCAAACCCGTCAAAGCCGCCCCAGAAAGGTGCAGTGAAGCGATCATATCCTGCATTCAGGAGTGTTTGGTATGTGTTGGTGCCGCGAGCAGTGGAACTTAATCCAGTCTTGCGAGAACCAGAGGAATAAGTGTATACACTATTCTGCGATGCGCTCACATTGTCCATTGTAAAGACATATGCATACCCTTCGATAACAGAAGTAGAAGCATTATAAGATGCTGCGGTTGTATCAACAGGGACCCCAGCCGCAGTACCCAACGAGGAGTACCATAGGCGGTGTGGGTCTGCAACACTCTTATCGGGAGTAGTGCTTGTGGCTGTTCGAGTTACTTCCATGCCGAAGTAGGCGTTAGTTGGGTCAGAAAGACCACCGTCAGTTGCTTGGTTGCGCATGCGAACTTCTGGGAAGTTAAACGAGCACGAGAGACAAGCAGAATCGGGATATGACGAGCTAATAGCCAACGTCAGGTTGGGGCGAGTGGCGCCCGGAGTGTTGGCTCCGACACCTATGATGGAGGTTGCTATTGATGTGGCTGCTGAAGCGCTGTGGGCGTTTAGCGCAGCAACATCGCGGAATTTAGGGGGACCAAAGTAACCGAACGGCAATAGAGCTTCGAGGCCTGATGCGCCGCCGTCGATGGCTGAATCCATTTCTACGCGGATGAACTTGGAAAGATTTGGGTAATCTCCAATAGTACTAAGACGTCGAGTTGTAGCATTCCATTTTTGATATTGGGTACCAATCTTGCGCGCGATATAGTTCGGAGAAGTGGGGTCTAAAGTAAGGTTGTCAAACCGCTCAATAATCACAACTGCATTATCAGTATCTAGAAGAGAGCGCAAGACAAGCGAGAAGGTTCCGTATTCTGAAGTCGAATTAGATGACTGACGAATCTTCTCTATTGAAACCTTGATGTTCTTCTGCAACCATTCACCGTGCCCTCGTCCAATAAGACGGAACAACTTTTGAGCACTTGGGGCAGAAAACGATGCGTAGGCGCCCAGATCCTGACCAACAAACCATCCTGCGACTGCCTCTTGAGAAGGAATATCAAGCATACGATCGGGACCTAGCGCGCGATCAGAGGCTGCGTATGAGCCGCCGGCTGTAGATCCTGAACCGAGTCCAACAACAATTCCAAAGAGTTGTGAGCCGCCGGTGAGACTTCTTTCGCGAAGTTCTTGCTCGAATGTTTCACCAAGCCAATAGTCTTCATGTGAAGCAGAAGCATAGAATGCCCCTTGGGTGCTAGTTAATTGTGGGTTGGTGTTAAAGCGTTTGCGGGCAAACAGGTCGCTATTATCATCAAAGTTGAAGCTGATAACTTTTGCACCTCCGACGGCGCCGCTAATCTCTACCTTAAATACACCGTTGGT
>Ga0208010_1000471_pt1 | contig 14305 bp, 7 predicted proteins | sample 2_EtaG_FD_184074 | JGI IMG/M metagenome (GOLD analysis project Ga0208010, IMG submission 184074) | Marine viral communities from the Subarctic Pacific Ocean - 2_ETSP_OMZ_AT15125 metaG (SPAdes) (version 2) | ecosystem: Environmental > Aquatic > Marine > Oceanic | place: Pacific Ocean | collected... | reverse complement strand
CTGGAAATGTGGTCACTTGGACTTATAAACCCACACGGTTAACATCCTGATAGCGGGATGAGGGGCTAGCTGAATCATTAACTTAAGAAAGGAAGAAAATGACTAGTAGAAAATATGATTGGAAAACTTCTTATAATAGAGGTTGGCCTTATGAAGGAGATGTAGATAATCCTAAATATATTAAAGATCGTAGTAAACTATTTGAAGAAAATGGAAATGGTTGGTGGATATATCAAGGATATACCTTAAGAAAACATACAATAATAGTGAAAGAAGGTAATAATGACTCATCCAAGCAAAGCTAAAGGTAACAGATTTGAAAGATTAGTGGTAAATATGGCTTCTGATGCTGGTTTAACATCAAAGCGAGCATATGCATCAAATGGGATGTCTTTAGGCCTAGAAGAGGACGTAGACTGCCTTGTAGGTGAATATAAGGTTCAATGCAAAACCAGGAAAAGAATTGCAAACTGGATAAAAGTTCCTGAATCCTGTGATGTTACTGCAGTAAAGGAAGATAGAGGAAATACATATATTGTAATACGTTATGAAGATTGGTTAAAACTTATAAATGGAAAGGAAGATAATGAATAATAAACAAATGAAAAATATAGATAAAGAAGTAATAAAATCAATCTATAAAATTGACAAAATATCTGGTAACATACAAAGTGGTAAACTCACCAATGAAAATTTGGATAAATTAAGAAAATCTTTAGCAAATGTAATAGGTTACTTTGAAGAAAAATATATAGCTATTGAAAATATTCTATCAAATATAGGAAATGGTAGAGAAAAAAACTAAGTCTCCTAACTTAGCGGAGTTGAGCAAGTGCAGATAAAGCTTGTGCTACATTCTGTGCTTGTTCTTCTTTAGTAAGTCCTCCCTTTTTAGGGACAAACTCTTTCTTAGGTAAAATATATTTCTTTCTTAAACTTCTTGTTTTTAATCCTAAAGTAGTAGTTCCTGGATAAAGTCCCAATTCAGCTCTAAATACACTTGTTAATGGTGAATTTCCTAACATAGCAGGCAAAGTCCTTCTTAATATTCTTTCAGCTTGAATACTAAACATACCACCAACTTCTTTTGTAAATTCTAAATCATCTATTTTTTTATAATCCCTCAGTCCCATCAACCAGCCAGCAGTAGATTCTTCATCAGCAAGCATTTTCCAATATCCTGCAGCGGCTCCTAAATTATGTATTTCTACCAAATCTGATACTGGTACTACCCCTAATGCTCCTACTACTCCTTTACCATAAAAAGCTTCTTTGCTAGCTTCTGATTTTTTTACCTTTTTTATATATTTCTTAAGATCTCCTTCAGTAAATATCATTTTAAAATCATCGTCTTCACTGTCAAGAAAATCAACTAATCCTTTAGCTCTATCAAGAGTATCATTATTTATATAACTAGTAAAATTAGTATCAAGTAATATTGAAACAACTTCACTTAATGCATATATTGATGAAAACCTTATTATTCTTCCTAATTCTTCACCAAAATAGTCACCAGCTCTAACAGCATTTTTATAATCTTTTGCCACTTGTACTTGAAGATTAGCAAAAGAAAGTGCATAGTGCATAAACAATCCTAATACAGATCCTACTTTAGTAGTTAAAATCTTACTTTTACCAAATGGTGAATACTCAAAATGTAAAAGACTTGTTATTTTAGATGCATAATTTCCAGCTCTTCGATGCAAACTATCTAATATTTTTGGTTCACTTTCCCAATTTGAATATTTATTAGTTCCTTTTAGCTGTTGTACACGTTTATAAAAAGCTGCATTAAATGTACTTTTTCTATTTGTATTCTCAGCCCATTTTGTAAGTAGTGATGAAGCTTCAGCTAACTTGACACCCTTTCTGGTTAGATTTTCAAGTATTGTTTCTCTATCCCTATAAGTAAGCATACCCTTTTCATAATCAATACCATAAGCAGTAAGATCCGTTGCTGTCACTACACCTTCTGTTACTTTCGATATATCAACATACTTAAGTCCATGAAAATCAAGTTCTTTTAACATTGCCCCTCTATATGCATCATCTGTACGTGATGCTACAACTGCATCTTTCCATACCTTACCACCAAGATAACCAAAATTTAATATTCTTTGTGTACCATTACGAAGTGCACCCCTAGTAGACCATCCAAGTTTTGCTACAAATTGAAGAGCTGTTATAAGCCTGGTAATATTATCTGCTTCAGGACTACTCTCAACCCTATCTTTACCTGAACCTCTTGTATAGAGATCAGTTAATATATCTTGATATACTTTAGCAGCTTTTTCTTCCTTAGTACCTGGATTTCTGAATATAACTTCAGTAAACTTTTTTAGCCCTTTAGTATAAGCAAGATCAATAAATGTGCTATGATTAAACTGAGCTACCTCCTGAATATACTTTTGTGCATATAATACTGGATTACGAGAGAAATATTCCATTTCTTTTGACGATTTAGCCTTTAATCTTTGAATCAAATTAGTATTAATTTCTTTTGTAGCATTAACATACTCATTAAGTATATTATCCATAGCAGTATCTGATTTTGCTTCCATCATTCTCTCTTTTATCTCTATAGATTGTCCTAATATATCCAATACATAATGAGGTATATAACCACCTTCCATTTCTTCTAACTTATTAGCAACTCCTTTATATTCCTTAATTAGAAACTCTGCTACCTTACTTTTACGTCCATATTTTAAATTGATTATATCAGTTAAGTTAGTAATTGATTTAACTAAAATATCTTTAGATAAATCCTGAACTGCACGCCATTCACTAGCAGCTTCATTAATTCTATTAATATATCTTCTCTTTTCCTGTCCTCTATACTTATAAACTAAAGCTGATTCACTTTTCTGTACTACTCTATCTATAAAATCTGTAAATACCGATCCTTCGTTATCTAAAAACTTCATCAACAGATTTAGCTCATTAACTGCACCAACCGAATCTCCATTTTTCATTTTAGTAAAATACTTTTTTTCAAAATTATTTAAGTCATCAAATACCTTTCTAACATCTTTCTTTCTTCTATGTGCACTTGGTGTAGCTATATCCCTTAATCTAGTTTTATCACCCATCTCAATAGAACTTGTATCTGTACCATCAAACTCAAGAATAGCACGCTTTAAAGATGACATCATCTTTTTATATCCAGTCATCATATTATATTGATGACTATTTCTATATTCATTAGCATTAACAAGAACCTCAAAGAAGTCCTTTAATACTGGATTTCTCATACTCAAAGCTGGGCCTACATAAAGATTTCTCATTATCTTAGTAGATAACACACCTGGAGAACGTAAATCCTTCTCAAGATTTTCTATTCCAACTTGGAACTTCTTCATATCTTTATGAGTTATACCAAAACCAGCCAATAATTCTTTTCCTGTACTTGCTTCAAATAACTTCTTAAATACTGGTAAATCACTAGTATAGCCCCATTTACTAATAACCTTTGACTCAGTCCATTTCTTATAAGCTTTATTTGTTTCTCTCCAAAGATCAGAGCCTTCAAGACAAGACATTATATTTTTCCTCTTGGTAAGTTTTCAAAATTCTACCTGTAGGGGAGGGCACCTTTTTAAAATCAATTTGAAAATTTGGTATATACAGAACAACTTTTTCGTTATTTTTCATTCACATTTACCTCTAACTTCATTATCATGTCCGATCTCCGAATTAAGAAAATCTTTTATTTCAGTTCCCTTATTCATTGGTATTTTACCTTTTAACCTCCTGTTTTTAATCTGACTTCTATCCATCATTATATGTCCTAAAAGCTGACCTTCTCCTCCTCTGGTACCATACTGTCTACCTGATATTCCATCAAATATCTGCCTTCCTCTTGCTACTTGAAACAAAGCTTCGTATGCATCTTCCCCATATTGCTCTATTATTTCCTGTCTTAATCTAATAGCAGTAGCAGGATCAGTCAATGCACCTTCCTGCAACATTTGTCTAAACAATTCTGCAAATTCTGATTCAACACCTTTCCCCATCTCTATTGTATCAGACAACTTTTTAAATTCTGCTCTTGGCATAAAAGGATTATGAGCTACCTTTCCTACAACTTGTGATAATAATGCTCCCTGAAAATCATTAAAGTTAAGTCTCGCCATTCCCTCTTCAAAACCTCTGCCAGCAACAATTGCATCATAAAAACCCCTATGTGTTTGAGCAAACTTTTCAATAAATGTTTTTCTATCCACTCCACCAGGAAATATATTATATGCATTTAGAGTATGCATAACTGCATTAATGACTGACTTCGACGGGGCTCTCACAGCTTGCATAAATCCACCTGTCTTTGGTGAAAAATAATATTCGTTTGGATTACCAGTATGGTCAGGAACAAGCATTGCCATAAGAAAATCTAAACCATAAGATTCTTTCCCACCAGGCATCTGACCCATCCATGTATCATCTATCTTATCAGCTGCAGTAGCTCCTTCCATGCCAAGTCGTCTTATTTTATCTAGTCCTTTTTGAACAATAGATAACGCTTGAGTTTCATGAGTTGCCCAATCTCTATATCCACTCCTACCCATAAACTCTCTTATCGCAAACTTTACCTCACCCTTTGTTTGATTGACAATCCTTCTGAATGCATCTATATCACCTTCCTGAATATTTGAATAATATCCCAGTACACTCTGAGCAAAAGCAACACCATCAATAAGATCATGTTCTGTAATAGCTTTAAGAACTACTGGATTTATAACAGCAACTTGATTTTTCTTTAAATCATATGGATCATCTCCAGGTCGAAGCATTTTAATAAGTTCTCCAGTCTTTTTATGCCTGATAGCAATTGACTGATTTCTTACAGTAATAATATTATCTTTACCCTTACGATAATCAATAAACTTTTGATCTCCAACAGACCTATCTAATGACATCCTATTCATTACAGCTAAAAGTGCATTCCTTTTTAGTTCAACATTCTCTGACTGCAAATCAATAAACGCCTGATCTGGATCTGCTTTCTTAGATTCTTCAGATATCAACCATTCAGTCCTTCTTATCTGTTCCTCTATAGTATTGGCTTGTATTATCATTTCTTCATTGGATCTCTCTCCTCTAAAAGCAGCCCATAACTGATCAACAAATGTGCTTTTTCTGGATAACTGTTCTGGTTTTAGATCTTGACCTGTTAATCTAAATAATTCTAGAACTTCTGCTCTATACTTACCAACCCATTGACCAACACCACTATTAAAATAGTCTCCATCTGGACTAAAAGTTTCTCGTACTCTATTATAATCCTTTCCAGCTATAGTATCTAATGACTTCAAGAATGTTGATGGAAGTCTGGATATTCTTGCTGCAATATCAGTCATAACTGGTTCAATTTCTTTACCACTTATCAGTTCTTTAACTGGGACAGGCTTTCCAAAGAACATCTTATTAGCATCATCTCTAAGTCCACGCTTTACAAGATAATTATAGAAATTATAGTTAACTCTATCTGATCTATACTCATCTTTAAAATCTTTATACATTGAAACCATATCTGAATACCTGGGTGATTTGGCTTCTCCAGAATCCCAAACACTGCTCTCTATATTTAAGAGTCTACCAAAATCATCAAGAAGCTTTGTTACTATAGCTTGGTGAGCCCTGTTAGATATAGAACTTTTTTCTCCATTCACTTCTATAAAAAAGAAAGGTTCATCATTGATCTTACCTTCAATTCTTGACTCATGACTATTTCCAAATAATGTTCTTACTGTCCAATCATTTATTTCTTTAAGATCAAGATGAGGAGGAAATCCATCATAAGAATCAACTGTTACTTGTGTATCTGTAACTAATCTCTGTATTGCATCTAATGGCTTAGTTGCTTTAAATCTAATTACTGATCCATCTGCAAGTTTTATACCATCTGGTAGCCCTTCAAATAAATTCTGTGCATATGTAAGCTTTCTTTGTGTCTTAACAACAGATCCAAAAAGTCTTCTATACATAATAATCTTTTGATTATATTCTTTAAAACTTTGATTATCGTAAGGATTTAAACCTATTTTTATTTTTGGTACAGGTAAAGCCTCAAGAATATCAGCACCTTTAGTATAAGATTCCCGTACTACAGAAAATGGAGTATCCATATAGAAATACATTTTATCAGTATCCATATCTCTCTGAAAACGCATGGTAACGTCATAAGGATTGATTTCTATTAATCCACCATCTGCTTTATTGATATCACCTTTTACTTTTAATATCAATATATCATGAGGTCCAGTCCTTGGTCCTGGAGCAGCTATTACGCCTAAATAAATTTTCCTTTTCCCTTCTGTAACATATCTATCTTTTTCTAATTCTTTCTTTAATTCCTGATAAGTTCTAACTGCACCTTTTTCCAAATTCATATGCCGTAAAACTTCACTCATCATATTGTTAAGCCCTTTAAATTCTGGATCACTAATCTTTGCATCTGCTTTTAAAGGATCGACTATATCTCCAGTTTTTAAATCAAGAACCACATCTCTACCACTTTCACCTTTAGGATGATGTTCATATACAAGAGTAACAGTACCAGCAGTTTTATATTTAAGTCTTTCCTTGACTCCAGACTTTACAGTAACAGCAGGACCAAAGTCTCCAATAAAATGTATCTTCCTGTCTAAATAATCCTGACCTACATTTGTTTCACCAATCTTAATCTGTTTACCTTCATGGAAAACTGGAATATCCAAATCCATAGCCATATTACCTCTAAGAATTGGAGAACCTCCAGCATCTGTATAGCCATCAAACACACCAGCATCAGTTATATGCCTTCTCTTAATTAATGCATCATATAGATTCTTGGATACCGCAGAAAAAGGAACACCATTAGCTTCTATCCATATAGATGCAAAAGATGCATTATCTGATTCTGTACTAATAGTACCATCTTTATTACCCTGCCCCCTTATAAAAGATTTTGCCTCTCTAGATGCCATTTCTGTATTTTCGGGATTATAAAAATGTATATTAACATCTGCATACTTTTCAGCCATATCAGCTCTTGCCCATTCATAAACATCTGACTGTACCTTTTCACTACTCCAGTTAGCAAACTGTTTCAAAATCTTTACATCATGAGCAGCTCCATATACAGTTCCAGAAAGATTCTGATCAAACCGAACAGGCATTAATGATTCATGCCCTTCTTTAATCTCCAAACCATTTATCCAGCTATGTAAAGTTTCTCCACTACCAACATTTGGTATATTTGAAAATGGTCTGAAAAGATTTTCTAAACTTTCTTTATCAACAATCTTTGCTTTCTTGGCACCACTTGTAAAAGCAATCTGTTCTATATGAGAATTAGTTTTAAAAAAAGGATCCAATTTAGAATCATAAAAATAGTGAGTCTTATTATAAAACACATGAATCTTTCCATCAGTCTCAAATGAAGTCAGACCTACTGGTTTTTGTCCAGAAGAACTACCTATTAAACTCTGATCACCATTTTTCAATAAAAGATAATCAAGATGCTCCCTTCTCACAGCAGTCATTGAATTTACTGCTTCAGCATTGATTGAATTACTCTTTGTTAAAATATCCAGCATTTCATCATAAGCTTCCTGACTAATATCGTTTCTCTCCTTCATCTCATTCAGCTTTTGTTCTGCAACCGACCTATTATCTGTAATTAACTTATTAGATACTTTACCAGTTACACTTTTATCTCCATCATCAACAACAAATACATTATACTTCTCAAGATATGTATATTTATCTATAAGATCTTTAACATATTCGTTACTGGTATCTGTCCATACTTCTTTTACAAGTTCACGACTCTCATTACTATTTCTTACATATCCCTGGTTTTGTGCAAGCCTCTTATATTTATAATTCTTTCTTGATCCTGCTGCATTTGTATATGCATCTTGAAGCCAGTCACCATCTATTCTTTCACCATACATAACATTAAACATAGTAAAAACAGCATCTTCCATATACTCATGTGACTTAATACGCTGACTCTTTCCACCAAATATGCTGGGACTATATCCTTTATCTGTAAGTGACTCACCCAAAGAATCATAGTAACCTTTAAGTACTCCAAACAAATCATTAGCAGCTTCAAGCTTTTTTCTTGAATTAATAGTATAAGGATCATCAATAACTCTTTCATACCACCTGCGAAAACTGGTTGCAAGCTTATTAAACTGTTTTTCAGGAAAAAGTAAAGTTATGTTCTCATCTATCCTTAGAACATAATGCTTACCGTTTATATATTGTTCTGCTATTGGAACACCTTCGTATAATATATCTCCTCGTTCAGTTATATTTTCTACTCTTCCTGGTCTAAAAAACTTCTCATATTTTGTGGAACCACTTTCAAGAGTAGCAAAGAAATCAGTACCAGATAAAACACTTGCGATCTCACCTAAAGCTCCTTCATTTGTAGCAAGAGAATTAAGTCTTCCATTACGCATAAAATCTGAATCAAGAAGCAACATAACATCGCTTCCAAATACTTCAGAGTATATATCAGTAAGAAATCCTTTAGATATATCAGTATTTTCAAAGACACCCTTACCAGAGTCCATATTAATACCTACACGTTTTATAGTATATCTTCTATCAAATAAATCAGCTATATGCACTACTTCATCACGAAGCTTATCAGAAGCTGTTTCCCTTGTTTCCCCAGTAAATTTAAACATTCTATCAACAAATTGATCTTGATTACCCTTAAAAACTGTATCTTTATATAGAGTCCACAATGCATCTGATACAGAATCATAAGTCTGATTGTAACTAGGCTCACCCTTGGAAAAAACATCTTCTATCTTAATCTCATACTTATCAAAAAATTTATCTGGAGTAATCTGGGATCTATCCTCAGGCATGAATCCTTCAATCTCCTGATGTTTCCTTCTTAAAATCTGTTCACGTCTTAACTCGTCCCATTGTGTTCTTACATCAGGTCTTGATGCTACCTGTTCAGCAATTACAATTTGTAAATCTCTTATACGATCAGTTATTTTAACAAAATCCTCTCTAATTACTGCACCATCTAATTCTTCAAGTCTTTGTAAAAGTGTTCTGCCATCTGCATCTGTAGTATTTTTAACAAACTCTAGATATGCAGATGCTCTTGACATTTCTACACCACCAGTATAAGCTCCTTTAAAAGCTTCCCTGAAAAGATCATACTCTTTCATAATATTTTTATTCATTTGCATTGCAGCTAAAATCTGATCTCTCTCAGATTCAGAACTTTCATCAAATCTTTCACTTAAAACTCTGTATTCCTCCTTATACCCAATTATCTTATTTGCAAGTTCCATATCATATGATTCAAAATCATTTGTGAATTTGTGAATATTAAATATATGATCAGCAGTTTTTACAGCTGACAACTGTGTTTCTGTTAGAGCATCCAGTCCAAAATCTTCTGTAAAAGCTATAACCTTACCACCTAGTTTTGCCATTACTCTATCATATGCTTCAACATATTCTTTCTTTTCTTTATTGGTAGCTCCAGGCTTCATCAATCCAACCTGGTTTTCAGTAATCTTTGAAGCAGCTGTAAGCCTTGTTCCTTTACCAGCTTGTGTTGTTGCAAGCTGTATAATACCATTAGCCATCAACCTTTTTACAACTGTAGCTTGATAAGGATCAAGATCTAAACCACTTGTAGCTTCATCTATTCCGTGAGATATAGCTTTATTGAACCAATCCTGCATTCTTCCATCAAGCATATGAGTTTCTGGATCTGGCATACCAGCTTTAACAAGTTTATCCCTTAGATCCTGTACAACACCTATCGGTACTTTCACAGGTCTTCCATCAATTGGTCTTTTATTTGTAGATGCTATAGACCATAAATGCTCAACAAAATACTGAAGTGAAAGAAGTTCATCCTTTGATCCTGTAAAACCTGTTTGATCAAATCCAAGTTTTGTCTGTTTATCAACTATTATATTATGATCCATATTCTTTTCATGTGAAAGTACTTCCTTAACAAGAGATTTAATATTGTCTGAGTCCACTGGTTCAACACCAGGAATCTCCCTGCCAAGTATTAAATCATAAACATTGGTGACATTTTTTTGAAAATTAACTTCTCTTATTAGATTCCAAAGACCTCCATCATTCATATCTACTGGTTTTTTCCATGACTCTCCAAAGACTGCCTGGCCAAGACTTACCTCAAACTGATCCTGTATATCACGCATTATCTTAATTTTATCACTACTCAATTCAACTGGAATACCTTTTTGCTTACCAGTACTGTATTCAGTAACTCTTACTACATCTTCACCAACAAAATTTTCCATTAAATCTCTGAATTTCCTCAAAACCATTTTGTCATGAGGATTCGTAAGAGCATCAGAATCATAGTTTATCTCATTCATCTTACCCTGAAGATCAATTGGCTTATCAGTACCAGTTAATACCTGTAATTGTATTACAAAACTATCATATAAGTCAGACTGTAGATCAGAAATAGATTTTTCTGCACCTTGAAAAATAGATTTCTGAACATTTGTTCTCGAATCCATAAACATATTATTATTTTCTGTACTTAACTCTACTGATTTCAACTTTTTCAGTGCATCTAATGCAGACAGCATATCTGATGATGAAGTATTAGGATTAAAATCTATATTTCTTGAACGCATTATAGGAACTACAGGCTCAATAATATTTTGTAACTCACGATCCAGCAAAGTAATCTCTGTCCTTGGATCTGCTGCTCTTTCACCCTCCATAGACTTGTCATATACAATATTATTCTTACCAAGAACATCAATCACATTCTCCACATCCTGTATTGAACTTCTATTCACCCAATCCGTATATAGATTTCCATCAAACTGTTTTACTATATCTCCTATATGATCAGATCGGATACCCATAGCTCTTAAACTCTTATTTATATCAGCAAGATCACTATCATAATAATATTCTTTTTCACCAAAATGACCTAAACCTTTTCCAGGCTCACCACCTGCAAACAAAGGTCTTCCTCTTTTAGTAATAAATGCACCCAAACCGAGATGAAATGCTGTTTCTAATGGAGCTATATTTTGAAATTCACCACTTTCTAATGCTCCCCAATTCATTACAGTAGAACCAGCAGCCATCCTTCCAAAAGAACTTACAAAATCTATTCCCATATCCTTCATAATCTTACGATAACCAGGACCATTAAACTGTTTTAGCAGCATATTATTATGCTTTATTAGAGCACTTTTTAACTTTGGAAGCTGTGCTTCTGTTATACCCATACCTTTTCTAAGCATTCTTTTTGTTACAGGTGATCCATCTATGCTAATTGCAAATGATCTATCATTCTTCATTGTCAGTCTTGCAAATGCTTTAGTTTCGTCAAAACCCATTTTTGCAATACTTTTATTGAGCTTCCTAGTTGTAAAGCCCATAGCCTGAGAAACATCTTTCCAAAATCCTTGATTTCTACCACCAGGTATAAACTTTACTGCACCAAAAGCACCACCTATTAATGCATGATGCATAACCCTACTGCCAAAACTCTGTTCGTCAAGATCTAAGTCTCCAGTAGCAAGCTGAGTAGCATCCATAAGAGTACCTACTATACCAAAGTTTACAGCTTCTTGTGCAACACCACCCGCTACTCTAAACAAAGGTTCAGTTACACGTCCTGTAAAACGCCCTGAAATGAGAGATTCTATTGAATTAAAGGGTTTGGTTGCTAATTGATTAACCATGTCGTCAGACAACTTTAAAAGCTGTTTTTGGGTAAGATCTACACCTCGCTTAGATAACTCAGTAGCAAGTCTCTCAGGCATTTGACCCTTCATTATCTGCCTCATCTCATTAACATATGCAGTACTATGCTCCATCTTATAAGCAGGCCCTCCCCTAAAAATCTTCTTATACCAAGCTTTCTGACTAAATCCAATTGTTTCTTCGGATACTTTTTGAGCTATATTATATGCATCTTCAGCAGATAAAGACTTACCACCTGATTTACCAACACTTTTTTCTACAGTCTTAGCAAGATTATCAGCAGCTTTTCGCTGTAATGTTCTAGTGGTAGCATTAGTAACTTTTTTACCAGCAGCTAAAGCTTTTCCCTGTCTCAGTCCACGTATTCCTCTTACAGCCAAGCTTGTACCTCTACCAACCCAACCCATTGGAATCATAAATCCAGCCAATCCACCTAAAGTACCAGCTACCCTTCCTGATGCAGTATCCTGAAAATCCATCATCACATCTTCATATGACTCTCTATCAGTTGCTCTCCAAATTGCACCTGGAGCACCAAATAATCCTACATCAAGTAAACTCCATAGACCACTTCCAACAGCATCAGTTGTATGCTCCCAAATACTTGCTTCTGGTCCTACAGCTTCTTTAGGAAATTCAACTTTAGCTTCTGAGGGAGATGGGACTTCTTCTGGAGCAAGAGATTCAGCATGAGCTTCTATTTGTTCATCAGTCCAATAGATGCCCCTAGCCATTAATCCAGCTCTTAATTTTGCTTTTTGAGCAAGAGTTAAAGCCATTAATATATCCTATTTATTTGGATTGGATTTAAAACCCATTGGATAAATTATACTTTGAAATAATTTATCTATATTAGAAGTATCAGCTTCAGTTGAATTCGTATATATTGGAAATGCTTCTCTTTGCATATATCCTATATCCAAATTACGAGTTATATCTCTTGCATCATTTAAATCTTTCATTTGCTCCATAACATCAACTGCAGCTCCTAAAGATGTTAAATTGTCAAAAACACCAGTATCATTCCATTGGATAGCTTTTGCTATATTAAGTGAATTTGTATTTGGATCTAGCTCAGCAACAGCCATTATAGCTTCCATTTCACTTGCATAACGATGTTCTATTAAATAAGCTTCTATCTTATCCTTACTAGTTCTTCTAAACAATCGCCATTCATCATAAAGACCTTTGATCTTTCCAATCTCCTTTAGAAATAGAGAATAATCAGGAAGCATCTCTTCTTCTTTACCTTTCTGAACACTACTTACCAATCTTATAATATCATTTTGTATAAGACTATATTTATCATCAAGATCAGTTAGCATTTTAAGCCCTGCAATGGGATCAGCAGCCATTGTAGTATATGCAACTGACAAAGAAATCAAATTTTCATCATCATCTAGCACAGCTATATCTGTTAAAAGCATTGATCCTATATCAGACTGGTATACCATATTATCTATTAAAGCTTTTTCAATACTTGCTATAGTATCATCTCTTACTTTCTTATCAAGCTCAAAATCTGCTGATTCAATTGCTAAATTTGTTAATGCTATTTGTTTTTTTGTATGTTCCATCCCAAGTATAGCAGTCTTTCCAGCAATCCTTGCATTATTAGTATCTACCTCAAGTTTATCAAGACTGAGATACCCTGTCTCTAATGTAATTTTACGCATCTCCTCTTCAACTTTAAGCTGTTCTGGAAGAAAATCAAGTTTCAGTTCTTCTTTTTTCTCCTCTAATGCTTGCAATCTTCTTGTTGCTTTAGAAGCTTCAATTGCTTCTATCGCTTGTTCTTCGGTTAGTTCTCCAATTCTATATTTCTGTGCGGCCCCCTTACCTACCCACTTAAACAATTCTTCTTCTGTTTGTAATTGTATATCAGCACGTTCAAGAGCAACCCTTCTTGTAGGATCATATGTATAAGACTTAACTCCCATCTTAAAAGATTCAGAAGGAATCCAATCAACGCCTTTTTTCTCTTGTTCTTTTGAAATCCAAGAAGTTAATTCTTCAAGCTCTACTCTACCATAGGGCTTATTAGTATCCATATCAGCAGCCATATTTACACCACGATTAAATGCTGAAATATTTTGTTCAATTGCAGTTGATATATTTTCAGTTGCCTCAATAGCAGAGTCTATACTATCTTTTTTTTCTCGTGTTATCTCTAGACCAGCAGCTGTATGGACTTCTTTAGGAATATTATCCAAAGCAATCCCTAAAACACCAATGTCCCTTGCTTCCTTTCTTAGCTCCCCCTCTGCTGTTCTTACCCTTGTTAATTCATTCAGATTTGCAGCAAGATAAGTTTGAGATTCTTGCCATTCTCTCTCTTCTCTCCTCCCCTGTTCCTGCATTGCCATAGTCAAGAATAATGTCGTCAATTCACTTAATGCAGTTGATGCAGTATAATCTAAGTCTGGTCTTCTATAATTCGCCATTATCCTGTTTTCCTATTTTGTATTTTATCAATTGCATTTAAAGCATTATTTCCCTTTTCATTGAGCCATTGCTTTCTCTTCTCACAACCACAGTCTTTTTTAGGGCGAACTTTTCCAAATGT
>Ga0208010_1000462_pt1 | contig 14512 bp, 5 predicted proteins | sample 2_EtaG_FD_184074 | JGI IMG/M metagenome (GOLD analysis project Ga0208010, IMG submission 184074) | Marine viral communities from the Subarctic Pacific Ocean - 2_ETSP_OMZ_AT15125 metaG (SPAdes) (version 2) | ecosystem: Environmental > Aquatic > Marine > Oceanic | place: Pacific Ocean | collected... | reverse complement strand
GTGAGGTAACAACATTAAAGTGAACCTTTCTTTGAAAGGGATCATTATTAGTAAGCACATCATACTTATCTGATATTAAAATATCAGTTTTTATATTCTTACTTGGTATACCGCCTTTTATATGTTGTCTAAAAACACGACCCTTTGATTTTCTCAAATTAACACTGGCATTAACTCCGCCAACAAGATAATGTGGTTTATATTGTGGGGATAAAACAATATTTGCTATCCCAGTATTTTTATTATATTTAAAAGATTGCATAAATTTTCTAACTTCTAAATCTAAATCATCTATATGTTCATGAAGAACATTAGCTGAAGCAACTCTAAATCCCTTTATACTTCTTTTTTGCATACTATAAATTCTTTCCCTAGCATATTTCTCAATACTTTTAGGATCATCTAAATCTGCATACTTCATGACATATTCACCCATTTGATATTGAGCATCTCTTTTTACTGACTTAACAATAGCTTTCTTATCACCGCCTACGTCAAGAATTTTTGAAATTGATATTTTAGAATCAGGATGCAATGTTCTTCCATGTTGTGTTAAAACTCTTGAATGATCAGAAAGTCCTTCACCAGTACCAAATGCAGTTTTCATATCTGTTAATATAGGTTCACTTAATCCATTAGCTCTTAACCTATCTACATTAACTTTACCAGTTTCTGTCCAATCTATCATTTCTTGTGCAAGTTTTTCATGTCTATGAGCTCTTTTTAGAGTTGTATATTTATAACCGCCAGAATCACGACCTCTTATATTTGCTGTTCTTTCATGCTTCTCAACATCTAATCTAGCCCTATGTTCAGCAAAAGTTTTCTCACCATACTTATTCATTTCATCTTGGATAATCTGTCTTTGCATCTTTGGATATTCATTTTTTAGCATAGGAGCATGGCGTTTAACTATTTTTTGTATCTCATCCTTCTCATTGTTCATCATATGCTGAGCCATTAATTTTTGCTTATCTCTTTTTGTCCTACCCTTATCATAAAAAGTTTCTACTACTGTACTCATTTTACCAGCTCTTTTACCTATAGCAGTTCCAGCACCACTATATTTTAACCCTTGATATCCTAAGGCACTAATTCCCCACCCAGCACCACCTACGGTAGCTGCCTTAGCCAATACTTCTTTAGTTCTTCTGTAATTATCATCATTCTCTTCATTCAGTTCACGAATAGGTATCTGATTCTTTCTTAATATATAATCTAATTCATTTTTCATGATGGTGCATTCCCAACTAAGCTTAAAAATCCTTTAGGCTTTATTATTTCTTTTTCTTTTTGATATTCTCTAGCAAATTGCATATAGGGTAAGCCAGTTATCTTTTCTACTGACCTCATTGGATTGTCTATTAGTCCACCTTCTCCAAATACATCCCATCCCATTCTTCCAAAAGGAAACATACTAGCAACATAATATCCAGCTAATCTATCATAATCCCCTGTTACCATACCTTTAAATAAAGGTGGAAGCAGCCTTGCAATAGGAGGAGTAATCACTTGTAAAGGAGCCAACGCAGTAGGATAAGTTCCAAAAAACGCCCTACTTTTCTCTTTCTCATTTCCAAAAGCCCAGTCAGCTAAATCTTGGAGCCAGTTCCAAGGAGCAGGTAGAGCATTTTCGAATAGTGAATACATAAATACAGAGGATAAGCCCAGCATCATCATATCTAGAGTAGCCAACCTCTTGAATCTTTCAAACTCTTCTGTACCCTCTTTCCAGCCTCTTAAGGCTGCTTCACTTATAACTTGATTTCTAAATCTTACAGAATTCCATGACCAGAGCTGGAATCTTGTCATAACCTTACCCATGGTAGACCTAGCAAAAGCTGGTCTAAATGGAGCTGAATATAAGAACTGGGTAGACTTGACACCTTCCTTAGCTAATTTAATAAGGACAGGGTCATCAAATCTTGTTATAGCACCCTCAAAGTTATTCCTAGCTTGCAGATAATGGGCCATAAAGGCATCTCTACGGAGAGTTCTCTCTGGTCTTCGCATGAACCATGCAGCTTTATTAAAGATTGTATCTGCGATACCATGTTTCTTAGCAATAGACCTTAGTTCTACGTCTTCTAATTTAGGGTCTTTTCTAATCTTACCAGAGGCTTCAGCAAAAAACTCTTGCCATTTCTTACCTTTAAATTTTGGATTTAACCCAGCCTCATAAATAAGAAAGTCTTCTACTACACCTAATTTATACACCCAGTCCTGAACATCAGTTAAGTTCTTCCACTCTGGATTAACATTTGATTGTAGATATCTAACATTACGACCATTTAGGTAATTTTCCATACCAGTAGAGGCTAACGTGTGCACAGTACCACCATAAAGATTGGCTACAGCACTCTTTGGATGAGCGAGTAATGATGCAAGTTGATATTTAGCTTCTAAATTACCCCATTTTGCCAATACACCAAAATCAATACCCTTTAATTCTTCAGGAAGGCCAGCTTCTTTTTCAGCTCCAATGCCAAGCTTCTTACGAATATCATTTACTCTTCGTTTAACATTACTATCATTCCACCAAGCATATGGAGTACCTTTTATTTTCATACTATCATTATTAAGGACACGATCAGGTATTTTTTGTGGATAACCAAGGGCATCTTGAGCATATAGATTAAAGAAATCAACCCAATCAAATGTATGTGCCCAATCACCAGTCTTCTTATGATGTTCTCCTGCAAATCTATATATATCTGATCTCACCTTGATTTGTGCAGCATGCTTATGCATATTATCAATAACACCCTTCATATAATTAGAATATACCTCAGGCTCTATACTCCATCCGGGTATATGTGCATTACGAGAATGTTGAGAACCTACTTTTCTTATACTGGTAAACCAAGATACACCCTCACCTTTCTTTTGCTGCTTAGTATTTATCTCTCTCAGTACATTAAAAGCTTGTTCATATGGCTCATTGATTTCACTATTTGGCATCCAATCACCAGTTACCTGTTTATAATGATATATAGCCTTTGTTAGCTCTTTTAATTTTGTTCTCTTATCCATGAATGGATCAGCTTCAAGAGTTTTTATCAAATCTTTTATACCATTTGCAGCAAGTTTCCTATCACCAGCAACATGAGGCCAATATCCTTCAGGGCCCAGATCACCAGTTTCTTCTATTTCTAATTTTAAGTTTATATTTTCTTTTATAGCCGAGTGTCTCTTAGGGGTTTCAGCAATCATTTGACTTTTTGCAATCTCTCTAAGCCCATCAATGCCTTCAGATAAGTCAACTCTCTCACCCTTTACTACAGCTTCGTTGAATTTCTTCAAAAACTTTTCAACAATATGATAATCACCAGCATAATTTTTATACTTACCTCTTAATGAGCTATATGATCTTTGCCATTCATTCTGACCAAACATATCCCTTTCTCCAGTCATCCATCCATGAACTCTTTTATTCCATCTAGTAATTATATTATTAATATTTGTCACTATTTGATTACCAGTTAACTTGATTACTCTTCCACCTTCAACTGGTACATCATATATTTTATCTTTTAAAGCTTCCCAATCATATTCTTTTTGAATTTCGTTCCATTTATTAATATACTCCTTTGAAAAAGCATTAAAGGTAGCTGTATCAGCTTTATATCTTTTTCTAAATTCTGGAGAAGTCGCATATTTAAACTCTCTAAGTCTTACAGCAACTCTAAATAATTCAGCTCCATCAGGAATACCCTCAAGATATGGTCGCATATCAGCATCAAATAAATCTTTTTCTTGTTCATACATCTGGGTAGACTGCTGCTGCATAGTGTGCACAGCACCTTGCATCTTTGTCATCATATTATCAGGCTGGACTACTCTGCCATGAACCCAACCATACTTATCTTTATATGGAGCACGAGCTTCGACTAACTTTAAATCAAACCTCATCAAATCTTGTCCAATAGCCTTCGGAAACATAAGATGATGCCAAGGGCTTATTTTTGCAGACTTATCTTTCACTGGTCTCATCATCTTCTGCCACCAACTACCATCTCTAGTTTGAGAAAACCATCTATCTAAAGTCTTAAAATCTTCTAATGACGCCTGATTTATATCTTTTTTGATAAGCCATCTCATAACACCATTTAAATCTTTTCCAACTATATTATTATAATGCTCTAGATGATCTTTTATTCTATAAGCTAACTCACTAGCCTCTTTTGATAACTCTCCCTTATGTAGTCCTATAAATGGAGCATACTCATCGAAGTATAACTGCGTTTCAGCGTTCTTCTCTGGATTTTCTACTACCATTCCTTCAATTCTATTGCCATCAGAATCAAAAAATGGTTTAGGTCTGTCTAATTCCTCTGCACTCTTTACAAGAATTTCAGCAGTTTTAACGTCTGGAATATCAATAGTATAATCAAATAACTTAGAGTATTCCTTTAACATATTACGAACAGAGGCATCAGATATTGCCGAAGATGCAAATCCTATCCTAGAAAGAGAAGTCTTCTTTGAATCACCTATCATATTCTCTATATCTTTAGCAACTCTCTCAGTTCTAGGAGGGCCATGCTCTTTAAAAAAAGCTTTCTTATCAAACTTTCTTCCACGCCATAAGGTACCAAGCATAAAAGCATCAAATAAATCAGCTTCTTCAGGTGTAATAAGTTCTTTGTACTGCTCTATTCTCTTATCGATTTGCATCTGATTCAAAGCTGCAGACTGCTTATCACCATATATCTTATCATGAGCAGCCTCTAAAAATGATACCTCATACTGGTCAAGCGATGAATTCTCTTTATCTATCTTCTTAGCTTTATTGGCAAGTATATAACTATTCTTTTTCAAGAAATCTGCTTGTTCAGCAATCTCTTTTATCCTAGAATTAGAAATATTCTTTGCTTTCTTTACTATATATTTTATACTAGCCATATCAGATAAGTCATTAATAATAAAGTCTTCTGCCTTTTTAACAATATCAGTTAAATGTCTAGTACGCTGCTCTATATTATCTGGATCAAACTTATCAAATTTATTTTTATTATAATATTTAAATTTATCCCCACCTAAAATATCCCTTTTGTATCTTGGATGCTGCTTATCTAATTGAGATTCCATACCTTCTTTTGTATAAAGCTTATACTTCATAGCTAATTTATAATATGCACTCATAGGAACAGCCATAGTTTCACGACCAAGAGCATCTCTCAACCAATCATAAGCTTTTAAACTACCCTGATGTTCTTCATATAATCTATCTAAGTTTGTTTCTTTTAATCTTTGAAGAACACCATCACTCCAATCAAGACCCTGTATATCAGTTGCTAACTTAGGGAGAAATGTATTTCTTTGTTCTGGAGCTAATCCTTTTTCAGGATCATTTATCCCTTCTAGTCTCTCATGGATTTCCCACATATGAAATCTTCTATTCTCAGCAAAATTCCTACTATATAATCCTTGATTAATATCTTTCATTAAATTTATTACAGCACTTCTTTTATGATGAGGTTTAATTAGTCTGTCATATTTATGAACTGGCTTACCAAAATTAGGATTCTGTTTATTACCTACCATATGCCTATTATCTATAATTTTATATTCAAATAGAGCATCAGTCTGCTTTTCTAACAGCTCTTCACCACGCTTACCAAATTTTAATCCAGCTTCATCCATAGGGTCTGATGCTAATCCAACAGCAGCCCTAGTTAATCCTCTGAATGCCCTCAAACTAGTATCACCCTTTTTAGCTCTTACCCTCAATGTTAAATCTTCTGTAAAGTCTTTCACTTTTATCTTCACGAAAACAGTAGAATCTTCAGCAGCTCTTATTGCAGCATAAGCTGATCTTATAGTCCCAGACTGAACAACAGCAACTTTTAATTGTCCCCTACCCTCAGAAGCTGCATTAGATGCAGTCTGTCTGGACACAGGATCATATTGCAATGCTTTATTCTTCCCAAGATCATAAACAATATCTTCTCCAGTTGCCTTATCAGGCTGAACTGTTAATTCTGAATGATAAGTCTTACCCGTAAATGGGTTTATAGCTCGCTTATTATCTGCCTCTATAGGCTTACCATCTGCAGATTCTACTACATACTCATTCTTAGACCAGTCATACGCATCTTTCCAATCTTTCTTAAAACCTTCTCCAGTACCATCAGTAGCTCTACCACCAAAGAACACAAAAGCTTTATCCCCATCTAGATCAGCACCTCCAAGAGCCTTCATAGTTCTCCCATGAAGTAATGATCCATATCCACGAATTCCTGTAAATCCTTTAAAATGAAGAGCGTGAGCACCACTCATAGAATCCATAGGTACACGAACAAGAACAGCTCTAAACAGTTCTTCTAATTGCTTATCTCTCTTAGCACCCTTTATCTTCACATACTTCTTAGCCTTTTCATCCCATTTCTTTAAAGATACTTGGTAATCATCCCATAATTTTCCAAGTTTACGTTTACGTTTCTTACCTATACCAGTAACATCAACATCTAATTCTCTAAATCCCTCATCTAAGAAAAATATATCATCTCTCTTTTCCAAATCAGCAGTAATCCCTTCCTTAGACATACCTATCTCATAAGGTCTCATCCTAGTAGAACCACTATTGCCTATTTTGGGTCTCGTTATACCATTAACAATATAGTTTCTTATTACTGACATCCTATAATCACGACTGTATTTATGCAAAAATCCAGCTATACTTCTTGGGATAAGCTTCTGTATCCTATCATGAACAATGACATAATTAGCCATTTCATCTTTCATGCTCTTCAATTCTGTATCAGTATATTCACCATCAGCACGCATATCTTCAATGATATCTCGATTATATTTCTGTATCTTAGCATAAACTTGATTAGCAAATAACTCATTACCCGGCTTCTTTATAGCACCGAGTAGTTCATGTACACCAACCTTATCTAAATTATTTAGAATTTTTGGGATATCATCCTCATAAGCAGTTGGATTCTCAGCTAATTTTTTTACTATAGTATTATACTCTTCTTCACCTGCAGCACGACTCCCGCTAAGAGTTTGATACATATCATCCATAATCTTACCCATAGCTTCATTATATTGATTTGCATTCTTAAAAGGAGCACGACTAGGGTCGAAGAAAGAATATGGAGTAAAATTCATAAACATCTGTTTTGGCATATGCTGAGATTCAATACTATGCTTATCTGTCTTTTCAGACATTACTATTTTTATATCTCTAATTGGTAATTCATATATCTCAGCATCAACCTTAGGCTTCTTACGAACCCATGAAATATTACCTACTTTTCTTTCCCCTATCTGCTTCGCTGCTGATCTGGGGATTATTAAATGAATATTGTTATCATGCATATACTTTTCAAGCTTTGGAGAAGCTGAATGTATCATGTACTTACCCAATAGAGCTCCATATTGGGCACTAGGAGACACTATAAAGGATTTATTGACCCCACCTTCCAAAGGAAGCCCTGCCCCGTAATTTAAGCCATCTATGGCGTCAGAACGCCCTATTATGCCACCATCAGAAACTTCATAGTGTTTACTGCTAGCTGTACCTACTACATGATTTATCTCATCTCCCAAATCTTCGATTAATTGTATATTTAAACTATCATTTTCTATCGCCTTCTTACCTCGTCTAGCTTTCTCAACATGGAGAGCAACAGCTTCAGGATCAGCAGAGTAACCAGATGTGAGCCAGATTTGAGCACGTTTGTTAAAACCTTTCGCATTATTTACATACCCCTTCTTTAGTACCTTACTAAAATCGCTAAGACTTTTATATCCATTCAGTCTTATATCGTATATTACATTTGATATGTATGATCTATCAAATATCTCACCAGCTAAAGTATCTTCACCGCCAATACCCTTTCCATATCTTTTTATGAAGGCTTCTCTACTCTTATCTATTGCTTTTAAATCTTTTTCCTTTACCCCAGCCTTTTTCAAAGTGGCTTTTATAAATGCCAAGTCTTTTTTTATAACCTTTTTATTTCTTGATACATCTGGGTGATATTTCATAAAATACATTCTTTCAGCATCACCCCTACCACCATAATAATACATATCATGCTTATAATATTGCTTTTTACCATGACGATCAAGGACTGGTGTACCATCTTTATAAGTTATTAACTTCTTTCTATAATTCATAAATTTCATTAATCTGCCAATTTCTTTGTCATATTCATTTTTAGCAGCATTTATATCCTCATCATTAGCGTATTCTCTATGATTCTTTGTTGCATTACGCTTAGCTAAATAATCTTCATACTTTCCAAGATCGAATTCTCTCATACCAGTAGGAGTACTCCTGACCATATGATCTAATATTGCATATACACCATATGCTTCAGTCTCTTCCCCACCTACCTTACGATTCCAATCTTCAAGCCAAACTTTCTCTATAGATTTAGGCTCTTGACTTAACTGTTTTTTATTTCCAGCATCATTTTGAGCAAGACCGTTCTTATCTAGAGTCATTATCCTAGCCTTACCATTAGTAATAGTAATCATATTAACAGGTCTTTGTCTTGTCCTCATATAACCAAGGCCACGCCAATATGAATAATCTTCTTCTAACTGAGAAAATTTAGGATGTTTCTCCAGAATATATTTGGACATAGCTTCACCGGGATTTATTCCTGTTTTCTCAGACTTTTCAGTCTTTAAAAGCCTAGTCCATTCATCGTTTAAATCCTTTGCTATAAGTAACTTTTCTCCTATAGGTCTTCCTTCAAGATAACCCTCCATATTCCTATCAACAAAAGTTTTGGCATTTATAGAAAGTTGAGCTGGTTTTATTTGAGCATCAACATCTTCCCCACTCAAATCCATTTCTCTAAACTCTTCTTCAGTATAATTTCTTACTGGTTCACCTTCGGTACTAAACTGTATAGATTCCTTCTCTTCCTGAGACTTTATAAATTCACTAGCTCTTTTCTGAGCCTCCTCTGCGTTAATACCCGGTACTGCTGACATTATCTCAGCAGCTAAGGCGTTCACGGGCTCATGTAATTCTTTTACCTTCTTTATAACCCAATCTTGGCCCGGCTTATCTATTTTATCCCATCCAACTACAAGTTCTGGGTCTCTTACTCCTTGTTTCATCATCTTTGATAAGTGTTGTTGACCCATACGCCTATGAACAGGCATTTCATTATACCCAAAATATCCACCTAATAGATATTGATATATTTGCATTGGAGTTGTTTCTCCCCTAGCAGTAGAAGGTAACCCAGTGTATAATGAAGCAGATAATGTTCTTAAAGACTTATCAGCAGCAGGTGATCCAGTTTGTATCAGATTTCCTATACCTCTGAACACTGCACCAGTCTCAGCACCGTGTATAAAAGAATCTAACATCTCATCAACACCACCCTGCCAAGAGCTAACAGCACTAGCAACACCAAGATGAAATCCTCCAGATGCCATATCTTTTACAACATTATTCTGTAAAAAGCCAACTGCAGTCTTAGCAGCATCAGCCCTTGCACCAATAGCCTTACCATATATATTATTAGTTAATTTACCAGCCTTTTTAGTAGCAAAATTAGCAATCCTCATCGGGACAGAAGTCCCTCTAGCTGCCTTTGCTGCTTGGGCTAATTTATAAGCACCCATTAACTTAAATGGCATTGAAGGAATATATCCAACAAACCCAGCTAAGTGTCCTATATTACGACCAATAGCCTCTGCATCATCCTTAGGAGGATCACCGACGTTAAAAGTAGTAAATCCGCTAAAAAATCCAGCACCCGCCTGTTTCATAACCTCTCCAGTTTTACCTAGAAATGATTCTTGATTTTCTGCAAAAGGAAGTTTATAATATTCAGCGTGTTGTTCTAACGCTTCTAGAGTTTGATCATCGAATTTATCTGGCTGCTGATCATACAGCCGTCTATAATTAGTTACCTGCTGAGGAGTTAAGCTAGGTTTAAATTGTTGAGGAACAGCCACACGCTAATCCTCACCAATAGCATCTAATAGTTGCCCTATTCCCCACATTCCACCTTCAAATAAGGCAAGGCCAGCTAACCCGGGTAAAAAGCCTCCACCTGTACCCATAGCAGCAACAGAACCAAGACGTCCAATCCTAGCAGCTTTCTGACCTCTTAATAACCATTTAGTTACAAGACGTCCAGTCCTGCCCTTTTGTCCAGCAACTTTAGGAAGGATACCTTTACTTCGATTACTAACAATTTTTTCAGCCTGTGTCTTTGTAAATTTATAAGGCCCAGTTGGATCACTTAATTCTTTTACGGTTAAATTCTTTATTGAACCCACTCCTTGACCGGGTGCTCTTAATCTATTACCAACATTGTCATACCCACGCATTTTCACACCCTGATCACCAAGTAATTTTACAATTTCTTTTCCCTGAGGAACAAATTTTCTTAATCTATTTGCATAAGTTACAGCACCATATCCACCTGCTGCTATTAATGCTTTTGTTATATCCATGTCAAAAGAAGATTTAGGCTCTATTAATTGATTGTCCAACATATAACCGAGCATTCCCGGATTGCCCTTAAAAGCTTTTCTTAGATCATCATCGTCATATCCAGCTTGTCTCGCAGTAGCAACCTGATTAGCTAAGTTCATATCATAATTTTGCTTACCATATCCATACATCTCTTGAAACATTTGTTGATCAATGCCCTTTGAATTAGGCATATCTTCTCTTAATTGTTGATAGTGAGCATTAGCACTACCCATTGGTCTCATATTGCCAATAGAAGCTTTATCTAGTTTACCGCCAGCCATCATTCGCTGAATAGGCAATGCCTCAGACATAATTCTATCTTGGAATCCAGTAGTTGCTGTCTGTGCATCCCTCTCAGCTGCTTCTTTAGGACTCCCCATCCAACTATATGCTGCGTTAAAATCTGGTATATATGCCATAATTAATTCCTACCAAGGTTGTTGTTGGTACCACTTAGATGGTGGCCCCTGTTGTTGTCTTTGAGGTGGTGCAGGGCCCCATGTCCCTGTCTCTTCATCGTATACTTCTTGTGAAGTCGTTCCATCTTTATTATTAAACACTCCTGTTTTTGGCCCTTGTCCAGCCTGCTCAGCACCTTCTAAAAATTTTCCTATCCCAGATTCCCCAAATTTCTTACTTTGATCATCCACAAATTGTTTATTACTTTCCTTATCTCCCCAAATTCTTTGCCATATATTAGGAGATTGAGGTGCAGGCGGCCCTTGAGCACCGGGACGATTCATATAAGGGGATTGCTGAGACTGAGCTCCACCTGCTGCACCCTTAAAGGGATTAAACATACCTAATAAACCTCTTATATCTCCACCTAATGATCTATCCATTTGAGCAGGAGCACCCATAGATATGCCACCCCAATTCTGTGCAGCTTGTGCATACGGATCATCAGAGCCTTCAGTCCCTCGATAAGCTTGATTTATATCAGATTGGATTGATTTATAACGATCACTGTCTTGACCATATTGCTCTTTCATCTGATTTCTATAATCAACAGCTCCACCTAAATCTGTATAGGCAGGAGTTTGAGCACCTTTACCAGTTATATAATCCCAAACACCCATTATCTATTGGCCCATCCCTTTAAACCGCCACCAATCTTACTTAGCAACCCAGTTTTTCCAAACATATCAGGCATCATCATCCCACCTTGTTCTTGCATAGCTTGCCCCTGAGCTAATCGAAGATCACGTTGGTGTTCCAATTGTTTTGACATTTCTCCAGAGACACCCTGATCTATATTCATTTGCATTGCACCAGCTTGACCTAATCCTTTATTAAAAGCACCATATGCTTCAGCCATACCACCTTGCTTTAAACGATTTTTTATAGCATTCGCTTGACTACCACCTTGGCCCATCTGCATAGCAGTTTCTACACCTTGATTACCTTTTTGACTAGCTAAATCCATAGCAGCACCAGAATACTGACCAAAATTAGTCATTTTGCCGACTATACCCTGTGACTGATCCCAGACACCCCTTATCTTATCTTCATCCCCTAAACCACTAATGACTTTATTCTGCTGACCGATACCTTGCTGTATCTTCTGGTTACCCATTATACCGCCTATAACATTCTGACCAAACTCGCTTCCGAGCATGCTTCCGATACCTTTTGCACCGATTCCTAATAAACCACCTAAACCAAACGCCATATTATATATCTCCTAAGATAGTTTTTTCCCTTGCAATTTACGAAGGTAATTGTTATTTACAAATAGTTTTTTCATTTAAAATCCTCCTCCATCTTGGTCATAGACTGTGAGAGTCCCATTCGCATTAGACTCACTCGTAACATGAACATTGCCAGCAGCACTCCCACCAGAAGTATTACAATAAAACCTTTCCCAACAATTGTTTGCCTCTACCACTTGCATCATTTCCATAAAATCTGTACCAGCAGGGCTTCCGGGTGTTACTGAGAAAGATTGTGAAGTAGCAGTCCCATTACCATTACTCCAAGAGATACTGTCATTTCCAGAAAGACTCGCACTAGCAGTGGAAGTTCCACTGTTATTTAACTGCCACTTAGAACCTAAATTACTACTATTTTGATTTAAACACCTTGAAGCAAAGTATGTCCCACCCCCTGACCAAGTAAGCGTACCAGTAAGAGTACTGGTTGAGCTATGAGGTAATACAAAAAAAGCATCATTTACTCTACCGGGGCCAGCTATTGTTAATGTTCTTGTCCCGGGCCAGAATGAAACTGTCATTTTAACATTAGTAGCACTACTGCTATTAGCACAGTTAGCTCTTAATTTAGTTTCAGAAGTGCTGCCAGAAGCATCATATCCGCTACCATCAGTTATCTTTCTTAGGTCGCTAAGTTTACAATCACTGACAACTGCAAACGCCATTACTCACCTCATTTTTTAATTCTTTTATAGCTTCGATAAGCAATGGAATTATACCATCATATCTTACTGCCTTTATACCATTATCTCTTGTAGTAACAAGTTCTGGCATTACAGATTCTATTTCATTAGCCATTATACCATAATCATGACCCTTCAAATGGCTTGCTGCTTTACTGTTCCAATCAAAAGAATATCCACCAATTTTAGATATCATATCTAATGGGCTTTCTATTAACTTTCTATTATCTTTTAAAGAAACATCAGAAGAAGTGTACGCCCAAACATCTGCCCTAGCCTTTAAATTCAAACAATCGACATCTCCATTTTCATAAATATTTATACGTCCACCACTAACATTATGATTCATCGTAACCGATATATTATCATAACTTCCTGAAGTTGGCCCCCCATCTGGAGATAAGTGTAGTGTGGATATTGCTCCATTATTACGAGCAATAAGCTCATTATTGTCGATTGCAAAATTATAACTATTAGTTGGCCCAATTTGAAGACCGTGACCTGTGGAAGTAGCACTAACATCAGTATCACTAGACAACCTTATCACCTCACAAGTCACTGTACCTGTAAAAGTAGGACTAGATAGGTTTGCTTTTAAGGCTAATGATGTATCGACTTCCGTTTCTGTATAATAGGTTGAATCATGGTTATGACTCGATGCAGCATAACTCGTATTAGCTCCGCAATCAGAAGGTAATCGAGCATCGGCTACAGTGCCAGATGTTATTTCAGTAGCACCGTGGTTGTGACTAGGCAGAGCGAATGATGGAGTTACGGTTGTAACATTACTTCCGGGTCTTCCTAATGCCCAAGTAATTCCCCCATTGTCTATAAATCTTATGTCTGCTGAGTCCCAAGTAAAATAGCCCCCGACAGGATTAACCTCTGAAGCACTTATTGTAGCGTTAGACAAACTAGCAGCTATTGTAATATAACCATCTCCATCTACTCCATCATCCGTAGATGAAATAGTAATATTTGAACCCTGTTTAAAACCTCTAAGTTTCCCAGCAGTACCAGTATTAACAGTTACTAAAGTTGCCTGTTGACCACTAGAACTAGAATTTGTTAGAGCATAACTAGTAGTATTATTAGCAGCTATAGTCATATCAGCACCACTAGGGGTCAAATATATATTAGAGCCAGCCACTAGTTTTATGTCTTGTGTCCCAGAACTTGCACCACTTTTTGTTAATCTTAAAAGAACATCATCTGAATCATCAACCCATGAACTTGCAAATATATTTTGAGTATTAGTATCGGTGTTAGTATCTACTGGGACTTGCCAACTGCCATCCTTACGCAAAAAGGAATTGGCATGAGTGTTACTCCCTGCTAATACAAGACCAGCAGCATAAGAGTTTCCTGAACCCATAGCTGTATAGGTTGTATTAGTATCAGTAAGGGCACCAACAATATTTGGAGTTACAATAGTATCATTACCTGAATCTGTTACTTCAAAGAATATTCCTGTACTACTACCAGTATCATAGTCATCATTAAATTTTAAAGAAGTATTCCCAGTTACAGCAGAACCATATCCATCACTGACTACATCATATCCCGTTACACTTGTTATGCCAGTTGGTGAGGCTACATTAAATTTTAGGTATGCCCCACTCTCTAGGCTCTCCTCTAATGTAATTGTC
>Ga0208010_1000460_pt1 | contig 14573 bp, 5 predicted proteins | sample 2_EtaG_FD_184074 | JGI IMG/M metagenome (GOLD analysis project Ga0208010, IMG submission 184074) | Marine viral communities from the Subarctic Pacific Ocean - 2_ETSP_OMZ_AT15125 metaG (SPAdes) (version 2) | ecosystem: Environmental > Aquatic > Marine > Oceanic | place: Pacific Ocean | collected... | reverse complement strand
AAAAAAGAACGTAAAAAATACCTAAAAAGTATTGCACAAGAGCGGTTCCCTGATACTAAGGTAACGCTGGCAATATGTGATGCTATATTAATAGCAAAGTTTGCACATGATAATGAGTTATTAGCTCAACATTAACAAGTAGGGGATGGATAGTTTTTCGGTGTTCTATCTGTCCCTGAAAGTTAACCGAGGAGAATATTATGAAGAAATGTTTTGGTTACCCTTCTATATTATATGCAGAAGTATGGGATTCTAAGTTCGCAAAAGGAATAAACTTAGGAGTATTCTTTATAGAGATGTCAGTATATGTTTCGCGTGATGGATATATTACTTTGGGACTACTATTAATGAGAATAATAGATTTTCAGATTACACTAGGTACTAGACCTTAGAATGATTCAAGAGCCTTCATTAAACTTTCCTTCTTTCCTTTAGTATATTTTTCCCTAGCTGTTCTAATTTGTTTTTCTCTTTTCTGTTGTTCTCTAGTCTTTTTTGTACGTTGGTTAAATCCCTTTGGGCCCCAAATTGCTTTGTTCCAATCCGATGTCCACTTTCTTGGGTAAAGACCAAACTCGTATTCAAATATTGCGTCTCCACTTCCGTTGGCTATGGCAGGCCAATTCTTAGTTAGCCATCTTCCTACCTCTACATTAACAGTATTTAATATTCTATCATGCTTTTCTTTATCTGTCATATCGTATGCATCTTTATATCCAACAAGCATTTTAGCCCATTCTTCATCAGGCATCCTATATAATCCCGATACATTTCCTGCGAATATTAAATCAGATAGTAAGGGACCACCTAATATTGTGGATGCAGGTCCTCTACCATAAAAGAACTCAGCGCGTTCTTCTTCACTATCAGCCATTAGATACCCTATCATATCTCTAATTCTATCTACTGTATCATTCTCCATAATACGAGTGAAATCAAGGTTCAATACTGCAGAGATAGCATTAGTAAATGCATAAATACCTGCATATCTCGCCATAGTTTTATGTTCTGATGAGTCCCATTGTTGGGCTCTAATAGCATCTCTACTTCCTCTCATATGTTCGGCTTGTCTGTTCATAAAAGACATAGAGTAATGCATAAACTGACCCATCAACTGACCGATAGCACCATAACCTTTATAAGTACCACCAATTATAGGTGCCTTTGCATGAACTCCATACTCAAATGCATCTGCAATAACTGCTTCATTGCCAGCATTCTTTGCCATTGTTAATGCTATACCCTCTAGATTTTTACCATGACCTTCTTGCATAGCAGGTGATTGAGAAATAGTTTCATACATTTTAATAAAAGACACCCTAAACATTTCTTTACGCATAAAGTTTTCAGTCCACTTCTGAAAGAGTGCTCCAATTCCAGTTACTTTAGCAAATGCTTCATCCATAACTTCCCACTTGCCATTCTTTTTATATCTTATTGTTTCTGACTTTGCATCAAAATGAAGTGAACTTTTTTGTATACCCTCAGTTGGCATAACACCTTCCATAGCAGCTAAAACATTTGCTTCACTAAACTCATACCCAGCTTCCTTCAAAGCCTTATCTACTTTTTCCCTTAATAAAACATCGGTTTTATAAAGTCCTCTAGCCCTAAAAAATTCTTTATTCCCTACATGTGCTAAATAATAATTAAATGATAATGTATTACGTACAGCAGTCGTGAACCCTAAACCTATCTTAGATAAGAACTCAACCCCAGTAAGGATTCTTGTAGTCTTATTAACCCAGCCTGGTCTCTGAGTATACCCAATAGTAGCGGTCTTATACATATCATCAAGAAATGTACGCATAGACTTAGCAAGTTCTCCATCCATCTTACTAATACGATGCATAGACTTCATGTATGCTTCTTTAACATGGTTTATTTTATTAAATGCAATAATGTCTTGAGAGTATCTTCTTAATACTCCTAATGGATTCTTACTCCATGCTTCATGTAGACCCTGACCGCGACGGCCTTTTAAATGGTCAGGAGTAGCAGGAGTACCATCTTCTCTCATTTGCTCATAGACTGTAGCCATCTCTTCTAATATTTTTTCCTTACCCATAAGAGTTGATGATTCCTCTAACTCATATATTTTGTGCTTAAACTTTGGAAGTTCAAGTAATAAATAATGGGGAAAGTATCGTGCTTCTTTAATGTTATCTTCTATTCCCTTGATAGCCTCACGTGTTCTCTGTTCAAATCTCTTAAACTTTACATATTCAGGTCCATCCTTACGCTCACCCAAATATACATTACGGGCAACATCAATAGATTTTCTCAAACCAAGAATAGCAACCTTGCCAAGGCCTGCTTCTGGGTCAGTAAAAGCATCTCGAATAGATTTAGCTGCGTTGATTACATTGTCAGATTCTTCCATCTTAATTTTAGCCCTAACCGAACTGTCACCCTCTATATATTCTATAATCTTAGGTATTACATTTCCGCCTTGCTTTACAATAAGTTTCTCAAGTGATTCTGTAAGCTGTCTTTCTTTTGTTACATCTCCATTAGATGCAGCCACCCTTATATTATCTTGAATCTCATCTATCTTTTTAATAAAATTTCTAGAAGACTTCTTACCTATTGGTAATTTTCCTACTACATCAGCTTCTAATAGAGCAGCCTGCATAAATCTCTGAGCCTTCTTCAACTGACCTACAGCGAATACATTATGATTCCTCTCATAAAGAACACTGCGATTAATATTATCTAGAAATGCTTTAATGCCAGGGAACCTGTTAGCTATGGCTCTCGGGACAAAAGTTACTCTTTCAAAGGCACTTATCTTTCGACCACCTAACCTTCTCTCTAATCCTTCCACCTCTATCTTGATTCTGTCGTACATCTTTCTATTTTTATATGGGAAATAAACATCAAATGGTTTGCCAGTTCTTTGCATTACTAATTGTTTAAGCATTGACATACCTAATGTCTGTGATCCTTCACTTGCTCCAACGCCTTCTTGACCAGCAATTCCATAAAACTTTCTTATATTAGGAGACTTGTTCCAAAGTTTTAGAATCTTTGATCCTTCGTCAAAGTGCTTTGTTAATCTTGTTGAATAGGGTTCACATCGTGGCATACTAATTATCCTTTAAAACATTCACCTTGTTCTCGTTTCCTTTTAGCTCTCTCAAATGGGTCACTACGACCTCCCACTATATTAACATCTCCCTCTCTCCGAAAGCCTGTTGTACCATATCTTGCAATAACTTGCTCAGAACCGTCAATCATCTTAACAACTACTTTATTCTTATTAGTTCTATTTATGTCCCAGCCAGGTTTTATAAGATCAAGAGAAGTCTCAAAAGAACCTAAAGAACCCAATCTTAATGGATCATTTAAAACATCATATATCATTCTTTTATGTTCACCTAACTCATTAAAATCTGAAGCACGTGAATTAGTATACTCAGCACTATGAAAACTTAAATCCTCAGATATGCTTTTACCAGCATGACTATCTCTCATCCTTCTTAATATTATTCCCTTTCTTTGCGAGAAATGCTGAACAGCATCCTCATATGCACCTCCCTTTTCAATCATCCATCTATTAATAGCATTAACTACTCTAGCGTTTTGTCTTAATAATGGATAAGCCTGCCCCCCTGCCATTGTTAGATCGCCAGATATAGGTTCAGGCTGAATAAGTGACTCATATATATCTTGTATCCTAAATGGATTCTCTTGACCATCTTCAAATCTTCTTCCATAATTTGTAAATAATCTATCTAGCCAGTAGTTAGTATCTATTGCTGACTTAGCATATACCTCATTACCCATAACCTTTTCACTTATAAAAGCTTTAAAAGATTGAGTTGTAATACGCTTAACTGCATTATATGTAGCATCTACATCATCATAAAACCTGCGAACCATGTGATCTTCAAGTGGTACTCTAAAACTCTCAGGATTATATGTTTCTATTGCAGCTAAGGCAGCCAACCCATCTTGAGCCTGATAGTCTGACATATGAACTGTCCTAATAGGATTGTTCAGAATAACATATTTTCTTCCCCTCTTTAAGTAAGTAGAAAAACCTGGTGACAATACAATAGGATTCTTTAATATATTATATGCATCAGGAGTATTATCAAACCCAGCTAAGTTTTTCTTTGTCCACGATTTCCCAACAATATCATTGGCCTGTTTATCATAATTAAATCTAACTTCATATACTATTTTATTAGTCTTTTCAGGATTAGTAAATTTCCTACCCTTACCAGTTAGTACATTAATATTTGCCCATCTATCTGCGCCTTCTTCAACTTTTCCAAAGGCTTCAGGATCAACAAAATCTTTTATAGACCTTTGCTCAAAATAACTTTCCATCTGCTTTAAGTTATTATATTTATCTACTAACCTGTCTAGCCTTGTCTCATTAACAAATCTTTCACTATATAAGTAATCTATATATCCCTCAATTTGTCTCCTGTCAGACTCTATTATCTGATGCATCGCATTTCTCTTCTGTGCCATTTTTAGTTCAATAGCACCTATCTTATCTCCTTCAAATTTCGATGTTGTAATATTATTCCAAAGTTTATCCATCTCTACAAAATCAATTTCTTCACCAGGCTCTCTCGTTGCACGAAGTAATGCAACATTATCACTAAAGGTCTGGTTAAGAGTCATTACATTTTTAAGATAAGGATGAAGGTCATATCTCGCATTAGGACTCCCTTGTGAAAAAATATTTGATTCCCCTAATCTCTTCAGCGAATATGTAGCAGGACTTGACTGCATAAACTGGTCATAATTGTCTGCTCCATCAAATCGAATAACTCTGTTAATCTTTGACGAAACATTTACTTTAGGATCAAAAATATCCATCTCTAATTGTTTTATATCCCTATAACGAGACCCCCCTCTATCGTTTCTAAAGAACATATCTAGTAAGGCAGACTGCTTTTCTGAATCCCTCTTTCCATCAGCACTGTATCCGTACCGTCTCCACAATCTATGAAATATATATGCATTTGGATTATCATAGAAACTACGCATATCACCCTGCATCCTCTGTAATTCCCAGTACTCAGGCTGTCTTTGCCCAGTCTCATCAAATACTCCACTAAATACTCTTTGAGGTCTACCAGTAGTCATAATCATTTCACGAATAATATCTCTTGTAACATCCATCTTGCTACCTTCTAGGTCATAACTATCTTTGAAGATACCACGATCATTCTCATTAGAAATTATCTCATTACCTTGAGAGTCTCGACCATGAAGTCTCTCAGCAGGAAGTTCTTCCCGAGACATTCCCGTCGGTAGTCTATTAAATAATATATAATCCATAACTTCTTGCTCACTAGCATAAGCTAATTTGCTTGCCCCTTTGTGATGGTCTAGTATTGTACTTGCCACATCATTTAATCTTTGCGCCATTACTTGTCTAGCTTTATAGCCACTTTGTATTCCACCCTCTCCCTCCTCTGTAAATCCTAAGTCTCCTATTAAACGATTAAATACTGACTCCTGGCCAAATCCCGCACGTGATGGCTTTATTATAGCATCACCCAACTGTAATCCTACATTATGTAAGAAAGTAAGAGAGTGATTCATTCTAACAATTCTTCCTATAAGACGTTTATTAGACTCTTGGTTAGCCTTTAAATTATTAATAGTATCAAGAGGAAGAGTTCCAGCAGATTTGGTCATATTAAACTCATTCTCAAATAGATCAGCCCTCCACTCTGACTTAGCATAAGGATGTGGTTCAATAGTTAAACCTGATGTTCTTAAAGCCATCTTCCACACTCCACGTGGAGCATCACCATACCAAAACAACTTATCTACATCAAAATCTCCTTGATGCTTGGTTAATACATCTAAAGAATTAACTCCTACAACATTTCCATTAAGAGGGTCTTGATTGTATCCCTTAACTCTATTAATAACCATATCACCCATCTGTTGTCTAGGTATTCTTAAGCTAACGTGACCAACCATAGCATTGTGGCTCTTCAGTTTCTTCTGCGCTTCTCCATATTTTTTTCCAGCAAGACCCTTATATTTTTCTTCCCACATAGCTTTCACATGACTTGGTAAGTTTCTAAAAGAAGGGCCAGTCCCTTGTACAAGGTCGCTAATCTGCTGGGCTGTAAGCCTAGATACATTATCTTTAAGAATTGTATCAACGATTTGTAATGACTCACGCATACGACTTGTGGCTCTACCTTGGCTCATTCTTCCAATAGTCTGATCGTAAAACTGTGAACTGTTCGTCTCTTTGTTCCAAATACGAACTATATCTTGCCCAGTACCATTATTGGTTGCAAAGATAATAGGAATATCACGATAGTCTGTATGTGTAATTCTACCAGCAGCTTCATTTGGAAGAAGAATCTCTCCATATGTTGTTTGTCTTCTATGGTCACCCCTTTCTTGAAAGTTCATAACTCTATAAGTAGGAAGTTTAAGATCAGGGTTCGGTGTAAATACAGAAGTACCAGCATTCTCACTTGATGGTGCACTTAGCTTTCCTATGGTCTGCTTATTGAACATTCTAAGAATCTGCTTTTGTATTAGTATATCTTGTGTGTCAAGACCCCAGTTAATCATCTTATTTACCATAGAATGACTACCATATTCTTTAAATGCACCTGTTTCATCCATCATTCTAAGGAGTTTTCTAACCTCTGCATTTCTAGCTACACCACTCAACTTCTGAGCGTCTTGCATAATCAAATCTATATTATTAGGTAATCCCATATATTTTACAAGATCAGATGACTCTGATGTACTCATCCAATTATGAATAGCATCTACTACACGACCACGTTCTAATGCTTTAGGAGAGAAAGATGTGCTTACGTCAGCATGGTCAATAACAAGAGCATTTATATTAGCATCATAATTACTCTCAATTCCCCTGCCAAGATTCTCCATAAAACTAAAATTATGACTAAATAGCATTGGATTTAGGTTAAATCCAATTCCCTCTATTGGTGTTCCAGTATGAAATTTAGCTGATGACTGACCCATAAGAATATCAATTCCTTTGGCATCCATATAAGTTGCAAGTACTGGGTCATAGAAAAAGTTTTGCTTTCCTATAAGAGTTGATGTATCACTGTTATGATGGATCAAAGGTTTAACTCCTCCACGACCTTCTCCTAATCCCGCCCCTTGTTGGGCAAAAGCAATGTGTGCAGCACCAGTACCTAAGTAAGCAGCTCCATCCATATTTGAAGTAGTCTCTTCAAGAGATGCGTACTCACCAGCATTAATCCTATCAATCATATCTCGTATAGACTGTCCTGCTTCACCAGCTTGTTGATTCCTAGAAGTTAGATCAGCTAAAGCATCTCCTAGCTGCCTAAGAATTTGTTGCCTAGCTCCAAACAGGGGGTGATTGGCTATTTCATCTGGTAGAATACCAACATCAAACTTATAACCCTTAGCACGTGCGTCTGAATATGCAACAGCCAAAGGATCATTAGGATCAATATGTTCTCTAATTAACCTTTCATGTGCATTTTCAATAATAGGGTCAAATGCTGTTGCGTTTCTTTTTTCACTTAGATGTGCATACTTAAATACAGAAGCTGCGTTTTTCTTCATCTCCTCAATATTTCTAGAACCCATCAAATCATTGAACCCTTTAGTATTAATAAAATTATAATACATTGCTCTCATCAATACTCTCTCTTCTGACCTGCTTTCATTGAGATTATTAGATTCAACCGATTCAACTGAACGTCTAAAGAGTCTTTCAAATCCTGCGGCTTGGGGTCCAGATAATGTAGATAGTTTCTCGTCATACCATGTTCGCACCCTGTTAGCAAAACGAGTTTGATTTTCAGATAACATCGTTGCATCGTAAAGCATGTCATCACCCTGAGAAACAGCTAGTCTTCTCCATATACCATCTTGCGCTCTATCCTCAGTAAGATCACGAGCTCTATCCAAATCACCTTCTTTCCTCGCAGACCTGGACATCTCAGCAGTGAATTTGAAATCAGTAGGAGTATCTTCGACAGAAACATTTTCTATCTGGTGTATACTTACCCTTCTGCCTTTTGTAGTTATACCCTCAGCGGAAAGATAAGATATATTTGTAAGTTTTGGTTCTCCCTCTGGGTTTATCCATGCTGAAAATTCTTCAATAGACCCTCTCATTCTTACAGCATCTGGGTCTTGGACTAGTGTCTTTAGCCTTGCATTGTATGTAAAAACAATAGGCTTGGTGGTATTAACAATCGTTGCAACCATCTTAGGTATTTCATAATGGACAAACTCATCAACAACCTCATTACTATGCCTGATTACTGCTTCTTCAACAGTCTCACCAGCCCTGGCTTCTAATTTTTGAGTATCATATAGTTCTTTTGATCGAGATGTAGTATTCTGTTTAACATCATTAATGATCTCATTGAGGACATCTATTAGTTCTGTTGGTATCTTTTTCCTCAAATCCGCACCAAGTCTCTCTGTATCCTCAAGAGTAGCCCTGACAATACGCTCTCTTAATTTTTCATCAAAATTACCAGTCTCTTTATTAAGCATTATACCACCATGCTTAACAGCTATAGTATTTGGATTTACAGAAGCCGATACAGCAGCCTGTCTAGAAAGAAATGCAGATGATTCTTCTGCTATCTTTTGTTCATACCGAGCGGCAGCTTCAGGGTTAACAAGTTTCTGATTTACTACTCTTACAGTTTGTAAGTACTCTTGTAAAGGACCCCATCCTCTATTCTGTACAAAATCCTCAAGTAATTGCTCCTCAGACCTACCCTTTTGAGATGATTGATTCATTTCTCCTAGTAGCCAGCTTCTTAATTGACCTAACATATTTGACACTTGTGGTCGGTTAACAGCTCTACGGCCATCAATTAGCATCTGTAATATAACTTTTTGTGCTTCCGTTCTTTGAAGAATATCACGACTCTGAATAGCAAGAGCTCTATCTCTTACGCCAGACATCCTGCCAGAAATTCTTTGCATTGTTTGTGCTACAGCAGTTGCTCTTTTATCGGAACCATCAAATTGACCAGTTAATGATGCCTCTACTTCCTTTACAGCTTCAACTGCATTTTCAAGTTCTTCTATAATTTTTTCTACATCTTTTAATCCAGCCTTTGTAAGCCTTTTAGAGTTAGCCATTTCTGTTAAGGCATGAATTGAAGACTCCATAGATGCAACATTCCATTCCATACCCTCTGATAAGAACCTATTCTTTAAAGACTTTCCTAATGCATCCAAGGCCTCCCCATCTTTTGATGAATCTAAGGCATTAAATAGATTGTGAAGAGGTTCTTCAACTAAAACATTATAATCAAGTAGCTTCTTAATTTTCTTTAAAGCTTTAGACATAAGAGGAACATCTATTTCTCTTCCTGCGTCTCTTAAATATCCATCACGACTATACATGCCTTCATCTCCAGCATCTATAACCAAATCCTTAACAACACTCAACCTCTTATAAAGTTTTTCGTATATTTCCATATACTCTTTTAATTCTGCTCTATTCTCTGGCTCTCCAAGACGAGACTCATTTTCTATTAACATCTTTCTAAATGTTTCTTTATTGGGGACTGATATCCCTTGTCTCCCGCCTTCACTAGTAACTCTTGGGAAAATTGCTTCGGAGCCAACAGTTAAATAATCCAATATAGATGCTACGTCTGGAGGTAGCGATCCACGACCTCTTTCCCATAAATATCTACTTACTTCTTCTCTAAGAGTAACGGTATCTTCAAAGACCATGTCTTGAGAAAATCCCCTCTCTTTCATTAGCTTCTGCAGCCTTCTTGCAACATCTATATCTATCGTTTCATTTCTAGATATTTGTCTGACCTGCCTTTTGCTTTGAACAGCTAATACTTGCGCGGAGTCAACAGATTCCTGTAACCCAGCAATCTCCTCTTCAGTTGCCTTTCCAGTTCTATCTACAACTCTATATGATCCAAGCTTATCATTAACCTTCGTATCAGCAGTGCCAAATACCTCCTCAAAGATTCTAAGGATTGGCTTGTCCTTATCAGTAACAACATCTGCTCTATTCTCAATTACATCAAATATTCTTTCATAAAGTTTCTTCCTATGATGGTCAAAAACTCCATCAATCATTCTATTGTCAGCTGCGTCAATATATATATCTGCTTCTGAACCAAGAGTTGAAGTAATAGTATCTCTTTTTAGATTAGATAATACTGTAGCAGCTTCTTCCTTCATTCGAGGAGTAATCTCTGAAAGATTTTTCCCCTCTTTAGTAGACATTGTTTCAGCCCTGCCAATTCTTGTAAGAATTTCAATCAGTTTATGATATTCATTAAAAGAGCCTAAGTCTCCACCTTCAGAGCCAGAGATTTTTTCAAACTGTATCTTCCCATCTTTCTTACCTCTATTGTCCCTGTACTTTAAACCAGCAGTATTAGCAAAAGCAATAGCCGAATCCTCAAGTAATCTAATATTAGTCTCTGCAACCTCATTCTCTGCTCTTACCTCTGCCGTCTCCCAACCCACATCTTTAATCGTTTGCTCTTTATCAGCATTAACTATAATCTCGTTCAGTTTTCTAGCAATATCTGATCTCTCAGCAGCTTTTAGAAATTTTAAATCATTTGGGGAAGGAAGAAATTGATCTACATCAGATACGCCTAGAGCTGCAGCTTCAGCAGATTTCATTGAGAAATACTTATTAAAAGCCTTGTTAATAATATCTTCTGTAATTTCGCCCTCAGCAACTCCCGCTTCTTTTCTAGATTGATACTCTTCACTCTGAAGATATTCATCAAAAATCTCTTTGACCCTTTTCATAGTAGGTTGCTTAAGTAATCCAGCTCCCCACAATCCTTCTTCTTCTCCTATCTCCATTACTTCAACCATCGTTCTAACGTGCCTAGGCGCAGAACCCATAAGCCTGAGCATTTCTAATTGCTCTTGATAGTTAGGTCTATAATGTTTTGCTTGCTCAGTTTTTTCTTTAGTAAGGGGCTTACGTCTTTTAGTAAAGAAAGCACCAACCAATGCGTGCGTAAGAAATTCTGCAGGGTCTGCTTCTGCTATAAATTGTGGGTCAAGTACCCCACCGTTAAAATGTATTTGACCATCATGAGATTGAAAGCCAGGCAATCCACCAGCAAAAAACATAGTTCCTACAGCTAGTCTAGGGATTGATTCAATTATATCTCTTCCCACTTCTTTCCCTGTTATCGTCCGAAAATCTTTATATCTTTTAGTATACCATTTATCAACAAATCTCCTGAGTAAATCATTCCCAACTCTACCTGATGCAACTCCTTCCCTAGTTAGTGTATGCTTCACACCATCTATTACTACTTCAAGACTATGATCTTTATCTTTTCTCATAATCATTTGCGCGTATGATCTTAACTCATTTGTACCCATTTGATTATACTTAGGTTTACGCTTAGCAATTTTCCGCAGATCACCTATAGACTTTCTTAATGGAGTAGTGACACCCCCAGGGATAGCTTCTACAAGAGGGAGCATAGCCGCAAACATAAATGTATTAAAGGCAGTATCTTTTACACGAAAATCTCTACCTTCTTTATGAGATAGAGCCACTTCAGATGCCGCGTTATATATACCAAAATTAACAAAACCGTCAGCAAACTTTGTAATGTAACCACCAATCCTACCCATCTCTGCTGGACTGGCTTTTCTAGTTAGCATCTTAGCTCCCCATGCACCAAACGTATTAATGTGCCTACCTTCTCTAATACCCTTAATTAGCGCATTTGATATTTCAATAGCATTTTCTTTAGTCATATCAAGACCTTCTGCTTTAGCCTGCTTCATGAGAGATTTCACAGACGTTGCTCTCAATCCTGATTCAAATGTTTGTATAGCTAATGCATTACCTGACTCATAAATACCAGCCTTACCAGCAATCTGCTTTTTATAACTAGGGAATTTCTTTGGCTTGCCAGTCAACCTGCTAGTCGCAGAAGTCTTAACCTTAGTTTTTATCGCTCCCTTTAAGGCGGTTTTAGCACCCTGCTGTGACATTCCAAATTGAGTAGCAGCTCTTCTAGCAGCATCTCCACGTGCAATCCTAATAGCAGCTCTCGTTCCCTTCGCGGCAGATACAAGACCTCTTGTACCTAATCCTATCCATTTAATAGGTGCAAAGAAACCAGCTGCTCCACCAATAACTCCACCAACAGTTTGAGCCATTGTTCTCTCTCCGCCCATCGGTAGAAAACCAGACTCTTCAGCACCTAACGCTTGTCTTAGTGACTCAGACGCTTCTGGAAGCAAAAATTCTGAACCAAGGCCTGCAGTAGCGGACTCATAGAAATCCCACGTAAGCTGACCCATGAAATCACCAGCAATCTCTTTAGCCCCGCCTGATGCAGGACGAGGTTGCTTTGTAGTCTGAATACCTTGAGTGGGAGGGAAAAGAGTTCTAGGTCTGTTAAACTTTCCCGTAGTAAAATCTGATACTAACTGACCTAAGGCACTGTCATCTATTGTTATATTTCTTTCTGCTAAAGTTTTTCTGAGAGTCTTAGTTAAATTTTCTCCCATTATACTGTCTCCATCCGAAACCCTATGGGACTCGGAGTTCTAACTGACCAGCTATATATGAAGGGACTGTTAATTCTTCATTAGTATCTACATCCCTAATCAAATATTTCCCCTCTGCCGTATTATCAGGAACTCTTATTATTTCATAAACAACTCCTTCAACTGGGTCATATCGTTTTTCACCCACCTTTACATCCGCAGCCTTAGCTGAGGGGCTACGCCCCATCGAGCCTGTAGCTAAGAACGCATTAACTCCTGATATCCCTTCTTTACTATGTAGACTCGCCATCTTCTTAGCTCTGTCTGGGTCTCTACCCATACTCTCTAATAAAGATGCAAATTCTATTTGATTTAAAGAATTAAATACATCTTCTTGCTCGAATTGGTCTGCAATCTTAGCTGCAAAAATATCTTCATATGTTCTTGTCCCAATAGGAGACTGTATCTCAAAATCACCTGTTGAAAACTCTAAAACTTCCCTAGCTATATCTCTCTCATTCGCACGTGCAACTGGGATTGCTTGTAAGCCTTTAAAGGTACCATCTTTCACAACCCCCATCTTGACTAATGCTTCTAACTTGGAGCCTGCCTTTGGTGATCCATCATCGTTTCTTTGCGTATAGTCCATCTCCAGAATCCCCTCACCTAAATCTAACATCTTGTCACGATAGGCTTCTGGCTGAGTTGCATATCCAATAATAGCGTTATATATTTCTACGCCATATTTATCAAGTTCAGTTTGGTTACTTGCTTTCATGTTAACATTCATTCCAGCAGCTACTAAACGGGCTTTATAATACCCAGTACCCGTCCTGCTATCTACATCAGTAGGATCAAATGACCCTCCACCAAAATCACTAAACATACTATTAGATAGTTTAGTCATTGTCATATCATTAGCACCTTGAGCAACTTCGAGTAACTTAGCTCCCTTCTCAAATGCATACTTCTCTGACCTGAGAGCCATAGCTTCCTTCTGTTGCATCCTTCTGGCACTTGATTCTAATAGGGATAGAGTCGTTTGAACCTGTCTGTCCTCACGCCTCTGCTCGGCTTCGTAGCCCATATCTATAATTTTTAATAAGTCTTGTAGTCCGCTAGGCATTATCCCCCCAACATTCCTCGCTTCACGTTATCCCAAAAGTCACCTTTCGTGGCATGTTTCTGTCTCTCCGCCTTAAGAGATTTTGTTTGTGCATCAATTTTGTTGGCTTCTGTTGAGAACATTTCATCAGCAGCCATCATATCTCTACTAAATGCATCTTCTTGTTTTTGTATCTGAGCCCCATAAGCCTCAGTAGTTCTTTCCCTTTTTTGCTTAGCCCTATGATCTTCCCGTATTAAATTTCCTGTATTCCTCTGTGACTCAGCAGTAATATCTTCCATTCCATAAGATGTTGATTTCCCAAGTTGTGTAACACCAGTGCCAAATTCCATTCTACTAACATCTTTCCTAGCTTCAGTAGATTCTCCTAAATCTCTCATAGACTGTTGAAGACCCCCTAACTGTTTATCAATTACTCCTATTTGCCTATTAGCTTCATCCGTTTCTTGCTTTGCTCCCCAAAGCATTTTTCCAACACCCAATGCAAATTTGCCAGCCTTTATATAAGGATTTGTTTCCGCAGCCTTATCAAATAGACTCATAACGCTACCAATACCACCCCATGCAGAATTGTCAGATGGTGCAGTAACGGCAGCAGGGGTCGCAGTAAAATCAAAACACTCAGCAACTTCACCAGAATATTCATATCCTTCACACGAAGTCTCTACATACTTCTCTCCATCCCACTCAAATTCTGCTTTAGTATTAATCCACATTATTTGTACCCCATTCCATATGGATCATTTGTTTGAGATTTATAAGCACGACTAAAGATATAATCATCAACTGTTTTTTTAATTTTCCCTGATTGCCATTGTTCAGAAACCCCCCCTATCAAATCTTTCATCCCAGCTTTCACCTTATCTTCAAAAGGACTTATTATACTTGGATCACCAGTTACGTCAGTTGACGCCCAGTCTTCCTGCTTATCAGCATATTTTTTTCTTGTTTCCTCGGC
>Ga0208010_1000457_pt1 | contig 14618 bp, 7 predicted proteins | sample 2_EtaG_FD_184074 | JGI IMG/M metagenome (GOLD analysis project Ga0208010, IMG submission 184074) | Marine viral communities from the Subarctic Pacific Ocean - 2_ETSP_OMZ_AT15125 metaG (SPAdes) (version 2) | ecosystem: Environmental > Aquatic > Marine > Oceanic | place: Pacific Ocean | collected... | reverse complement strand
GCGATGAGGCCGCCGATGCCGCAGCCCGCGCTGTTATCAAATCCCTGGAAGAAACGGCCGCCCCAGCCGCTTCGGGGGTTGTAGACAAACCGATGTGGCATGGCAGTTCCCAAAGATTCGATACGTTTGGGGCTGGGTACAGCGATGAGCGGGCTTTGTTCGGGTTGGGGGTTTACACCACCGACGATATGAGCGTGGCGGTTGGGTATTCACGGAAGAAGGCTCTGCCGAGCCGATACCTTCCCCCGTGGATTGCGCCTTCTGAACCCCGTGAGCGTCTTATCTACAACGTGGTTTGGCGCGGGGAGAACCCACCACGGATCTTGGATTTGGAAGCGACGATGCCCGACGAGGTGCGCGGTGTCGCTCGCAGCGTTGCGGATTCCTTGGATTACCCGTGGGTGACAAATGAGTTGCCGTATGTTGCTTTGGATTCAGAGTTGACCGTGTTGGACGAACTGGTCAGCATCGTTGATGACCCTGCATCGACCTTTGAGGACTTTTACCGGAAACTGGTTCGGGTGTTCGCAGAATCGGAGCAGCCAAGCACCGAGTTCATAGACATCCTCCAAAAAATGAGTGACGATCTGGTTGAGGCGGGCGTTGATGCTTTCAGGTACACGGGGGGGAAACGGGTCGGTAAGGGTCACTTGCATGAGGCGATGGTTTGGTTGGATTCTGAAAGCGTTGAGATTGTCCAGGCGGGCAACATTGAAGGCTTGCTCAGAGGGTCTGCTGGTGGTGTGGCCCGCGAAGCAGGGGAAGCCGCGGTCAGGGGTGACCCTGCTGCCGGTGCTTGGCGTGAGGGTTATCCCGAAGCGGAGCTTGTACCCATCGAGTTCTTCGACGACATGCAACTAGAGGATGAGTTTTTTGATCGTGACTTGGTTATCGGCGGTGATGTCTACGACCCGCAAGTTTGGCTAGAAAGGCCAGGGGCCGTTGCAGGGGAGGGGATGGAGGGGTTGAAACGCGACATGGCTGAACACGGCTTGGATCATCCATTGACGGTGCGCGTTGACCCCGAGTCGGGTGCCATGAACCTTGTGGACGGCAACCACCGTGTTGTTGCAGCGAGGGAACTTGGGTGGGGTTCTGTTCCTGTCGTGGTTGAACGGGGGGACGACATTACGCGGATTCGTCCGTCGCAGGTTGGTGTGCCGACTGCTGGTGGTGTGGCCCGCGAAACAGGGGAAGCCGCTCCGACCTTGGACGAGATATTGGAGGGGGCGGCTCCTGGTGGTGATCCTGGCCTCCGTCTTGGCGGCGTGGACCCCGGCGACCGCATCGACTCTTTAGTTGACTCCGTGTTGGACCGGCCTGACCGGGGTGGGACTGATTTGAGTTGGTCGTTGGCGACCCCGGAAGGCGTTGAACGGGCGCATGACGAAGTTTTGCAGAAGTTGGTTGATGATTTTGGCGAGCCGTTATGGCCCCACGAAGATGAGTACGAGGAACTTATCCGAAAGGCGCTAGACGACGCCGCCGATTGGGAGGGGTGGGGGTACGACGATCTTTCTGGTCGGTATGTCCCGTTGGGTGTTGATGAGTGGGATGACCCGCTTCTTACTGCTGGTGGTGTGGCCCGCGAAACAGGGGAAGCCGCAGGGCGTGTATCAGATGAGATTGAAGAATGGTTGGCTGATGCGCCCCTTGCAGGTGAGGCCGAAGCGTTCTTGAAGGGGCGCTTGTCTAATCAGGAAGTATGGGACATAATCGAATCAAAACCCGAAGTGCGAGACATATTCTTAGGAAACTGGGATCGCATGTTTCGGGAGATGAGAGAGCACGGCCACATATTCGGCCCCGACGCTACGGCGTCAGGCCGGGGATATGCGGAGAGAATGGGTGGTGGCAAGTTCGATCCGTCTAATCCAGAACACCTAGAGGAAATACTTAGTATCGGTATGCCAGTAGATATGCAAGCGAGTCTTTATCTCGCGGGCTGGGGACGTCCGGAGGGCACTAAGGAAGCTGTTGAAGAACTGTTGGAACTGCTAAAGCGGTTGGAGGAACTAGGTGATTAGCGTGGAGGATCTTTCCTTCTACACCGCGTTGGATGGTGAAACCCCGGAAGAACGAGAAGCCTACGAAGAACACGCCAAACTTGTGGAGATGGCCTTGGCTGACCACCAAACGGTTCAGGAAGCTGCCGATTCGTAATGACCGGTGAACCTTTGGGTGAACTGCCACCTGAGATGATGGGGGAACACCCCGACCTGCCACCCGAACCAGAGTGAAAAAATACGAATGAAAGGCTGGCGTTGGGCAACGATTCTGTCTACGATTTCGTTGTGTGCAGCGTTCCTAGTGTGGCGCTTTGGCCGGGCTTTACGTTCGTTGTTCGGGTAGATGAGCCGTGACTTCCGGCCGGGCAATAGACGAAGCGACATGGTTCCGCTACCAGGATCTACGCGACGGCGGCATGTCCATGTACGGCGCTGCGAAAAAGATCGGAGTCTCCTACCGGGCCGCATCCGATTTCGAGAAAGGCATCGGTTCAGCGGTCGGCCGGGCCGCCAAAAAGGCGTTCGATCAGGCTCGCACCCCGGCGGTCATCCCCTACGACGACCTCTGCCCGGAAGCCAAAGAAGCCTACGATGACATCGAGGTTTTCGCCCGGAGGTATTTTGGGCTGATCCTCATGCCGTGGCAGGTTGAGGCTACGTCGAGGATCATGGAGCTTCAAGCGTCACCGCAGGAAGAATATGTGGTGATAAACGCCCCACCCGGGTCCGGCAAGTCCACGTTTTTCACACGGATTCTGCCAGCGTGGGCGACGGTGCGGGACCGGACGATCCGCGGGATGATCGGTTCGCACACCAACCGGCTGGCCGAATGGTACACGCGACGGTTGAAAGGCGAGTTTGAGCGGTCGATTCCGGTCATGGCCGAAGCGAAAGACCTGAAACTCGGATTGGCGTTGGACGCAGAAGTCACCCTGCTGGGCGATTACGGCCGGTTCAAACCGGATGTGAAAGAAGTCTGGCGGGGCGACCAGTTCACCGTCGCCCAGGAAGGCAACATTCCCGTGTCGGAGAAGGAACCCACCTGGACTTGCTTCGGTGTGGACTCCGGTTTCCTCGGCGGCCGATTCGACCTGATTATATGGGACGACCTGTATGACCCTCGGAAGATGCGAACCGCTGAGGCCCGTGAGGATCTGAAACGCTGGTGGGATGAGGTGGCTGAAACCCGTTTAGAACCCGGCGGGCTGTTAGTGTTACAGGGTCAGAGAATGGCCGGCGACGACATCTACCGGTACGCGTTGGACAAACACGTTACGGTGGACGAAGACGAAGACTGGGAAGCAGATGTACCCGAGGAACTGAAACTAGACGGCCGCCGCTACCACCACCTTGCCTACAAGGCCCATTATGAGGACCGGTGTGAGAAGAAGCATCGGTTAGATGGTGACCCCTGGCCGGTCGGGTGCTTGTTGTATCCGAGGCGGTTGAACTGGAAGCAGCTTTCCCATGTGAAATCCCAAACCCCTGACCGGTACGCGGTGCTGTACCAGCAAGATGATGCCGACCCGGCGTCGGTGCTGGTGGACCCGGTGTGGATAAGCGGCGGGACCGGCGTGGACGGGGTTGAGCATCAGGGATGCTGGGACGCTGACCGTGACCTGTGGGAGTTGCCGAAAAACCTGCCGGGCGATGTGATTATTGTCGCTACAGCTGATCCGTCGCCGTCAAAGTTTTGGGCGTTGCAGGTGTGGGCGTATGTGCCCGAATCGGGGTTCCGGTACTTGTTGGAGTCGTACCGGCAGAAGATGGACGCCCCGGCGTTTCTCGACTGGAACCAGGAGGAAGGGGTCTTCACTGGGATAGCTGAGGAATGGTGGCAGCTGTCAGCGGACATGGGTCGGCCGATCCAGTATTGGATCGTTGAAGCCAACGCGGCGCAGAAGTTTATTTTGCAGTACGACCATTTTCGCCGCTGGTCAGCGAAAAGGGCTGTGAACCTGATCCCGCACTACACTCATTCTCGTAACAAGGGCGACCCTGATTACGGCGTTCAGATGCTCGCCCCCTTGTATCGGCATGGCCGGGTGCGCCTCCCGGGCAAGCAACGAACCGATGCGCGTCCCCATGCGCTACTCTTAGTAAACGAGGTTACGAAATGGTCACCGGATGGTCACGGTTCCGCAACAGACGACTGTGTGATGGCTCAATGGTTTTTAGAACACAATCTTCCGAACATTGGTTTGCCTCGGGGGAATGTTACGTCGCTTTGGCGGCCGTCGTGGATAAAGGAGGCAAACAAGGTTGAAGTCGCCTGAAGAAATCGTTGGCCTGCTTCGGGAACGGGAATCCAACTTGGAGCCGTCGTTTGCTCGGATGCGTCGCGTCCGGGCCGCTTACGACGGCGACATCGTGGTTCCGCTCCCCGAGTTGGACGACAACGAACAGGTCGCTGTAGCGAACCTGCTTTCACAAGGGTTGGATCAGACCGCTATGAGAATAGCGTCGGTGATGCCCGATGTGGTGATGCCCCCCACCAAGGACGACCAGAAGCAAGCTGAGAAACGGGCCAGCACCCGTCGCCGCGCCGTGTTGGGCTGGTGGCAGCACAACCGTATGGACATCAAACTGTCCAAACGGGCCAGACACATGTTGGGCTACGCGTCCTCGCCCGTTTCTCTCAGATACGACCCGAAATCCGGCCTGCCAGAGTGGACGGTGCGTGACCCGTTGACGACGTTCCCTGCGCCCATGTTCGGCCCGGACGACATGGCCCCCTATGACACGATCTTCACCTACGAGCGGACTTTCTCCTGGTTGTTGGACAACTACCCGGAGGGCGCTGAGAAAGTCCGGCATCAGGATGTTCAAGGCTCCGACCTGTACCAACTGGTCGAATACTGCGACCCGGAGGAAACGGTGCTGGTTGTTGTGGGCCGCGACCCGAGGGCGCAGTCCGCTTGGCGTCGGCACGCTGATTATTCCCCGCCGTTAGCAGAGTTGGAACGCACGGTGAACCGAACCGGGGTGTGCCCCGTGGTGGTCGCCGGCCGGGTCAACCTCGACCAGCCGCAAGGCCAGTTCGATCAGATGCTCGGCATGTACCAGATGCAAGCCAAACTGATGGCGCTAGAAGTGTTGGCCGTTCAGAAGGGGATCTTTCCTGACACCTGGCTGGTTGCCAACCCGGGTGAGACACCGCAGATTGTCAACACCGCGAACGGGTTGACCGGCGAGGTCGGCGTGTTGAAAGGCGGCACGTTGCGTGACTCTGTGGTCAACCCGGGGTTTATGACCAACCCGACGATTGACCGTCTGGAACGGGCGCAAAGGTTGACGGCTGGTATCCCGGCAGAGTTCGGTGGCGAATCCGGGTCGAACATTCGCACCGGTCGGCGTGGCGAAGCGGTCCTGTCCGCTGTCGTGGACTTCCCTGTTCAGGAAGCGCGACGCATGTTGGCTGCTTCTTTGGAAGAAGAAAACAAGCGGGCCATCGCGTTGATGAAAACGTATGCGGGCAACAAGTCGCAGTCGTTTTACGTCACCATGAAGGGTGCCAAAGGCGTTGTGGATTACACGCCGAACAAGGATTTCGACACGGACGACAACCGGGTCATGTTCTCCCACCCGGGGGCCGACATGAATGATCTGGTGATCGGGGCCGGTCAGCGAATCGGGATGGGCACCATGTCGAAACGGTCGTTCATGCAGATCGACCCGATGGTTGATGATGCTGAACACGAACACGACGCGGTGATTTCCGAATCGTTGGAACAGGCGTTGCTTGCCTCGTTGCAGACACAGGCGTCGCAGGGGGCGTTGCCTCCCAATGATCTTGCCCGCATCGCAGATTTGGTGAGAACCGACCGGGCCGAACTGGCCGACGCTGTGCAGAAGGTTCAGGAAGAAGCTCAGAAACGGCAGGCATCCGAAGTGCCCCCGGGGTCGCCTGAACTGATGCCGGGTATCGCCCAGCCGGGTACGGGCGCTGAGGCGCAGCCCGCTCAGGCTGCGGGTGGGCGTCCATCTTTGCGTGACTTATTGGCGCAGGTCGGCTGATGCCAAGGGGAGGCAAAGGTCAGAAAGTCCAGGCTGCTTCCGGGCAGGAGTACGGGCAGCGCGTAGCCCAAGAAGAATCACAGGAGGCGGTTCCGCTACATCAGGAACCCACGGTGCGTCCCGGCGGGATGGGGTCTTTGATTCGTCCGACGGAACGTCCGAATGAGGCGTTGACTGCTGGCGCACCGATAGGGCCAGGTCCAGGGCCGGGGGCTTTGCCGCAGAAAAGGCCAGCCGCTGAACAGGAAATGTCGGTGAGGCTTGCTGCGTATCTGCCGATTCTGGAAACAAAAGCAGCCCAACCGGATGCTTCTGCGAACTTCCGTATGTTTGTCCGACGGGTTCGGCATCTCGCCTCCGATGCTGTCGGCGTGTTCTAAGGGGACGGTACGGTGGGGGTTTTCAGCCGCATAGACGAGATTTGGGACGCCGGGTTCGAGGTTGGTCGAACAGCGGTGAACACGGTTGTTGACCTGGCCGAAGCGCCGTTCACCGACGACGAGTACGAAGGGTTCCTCGGCACCGTTTGGGGTATCACCGTCAATCGTGGCGCTGAGATGGTGCAAAACCTGATCGGCCCCGAAGGGGTCGGTGGTGAACTGATCGAAACTTTACCGGAGCCGATTCGCCATGCGGGCCGGGAAACTTTGGAAGGTTTGGAGTGGGCTTACCGGGAGGGTGTTGGTGAGCCGATAACCACAGCTATGACGATGGCTTCGTTGGCGCAGGCGCGTGGCAGCGGCGGGGTCTTCGGTGACGACATGGGCGTTTGGTTCGACGGTGATGCTTGGAAGATGGCGTACAAAACCGCTCAGAGCCGTTCCCCCGGTCAGGCCATCACGTTGGCGTTTATGACCGACGACATTCTCGACCAGGAAGAAGTGATCGCCGCTGAGGGCAAAGCGTATTTCGGCGTCGTGTCCGGCATGTGGGATGCGGGGATCAGGTTTCGTTTGATGCCGGAAGTGTTGGCCGCTAAAGGGGTTACGAAACTTCGTAAGGGTGCGAAACGTCGGGCGTTTGACAACTATTTTGCCGAAGGCGGCGGGTACGGCCGGTTTGCTGACGATTTGGAAAACCTTGACCGCGGGGCCGGGGCGAGGGTCGGGCAACTGGAAGATGAGATTGACACGCTCGTCGCCCGGAGAGGAACCTTGAACGCCTCGAAGAAGGCCGGGGTTGATGTTGCAGAAGAACTAGACGATGTTCGCCGCCAGTTGAAAAATGCACGGAAACGCCGAGGCCGGATAAGTAGGGAAACGACTGATGCCCTAGCAGGCCGCATCCGTGAAAAGTATTTCCCCGACCACCATGAAGGGGATCTGATCGCTTTGGAGATAGCCCGCGCTTTGCGTGGCGAAACCGGGTTCGCCGGGGGGCGTGTTTCCGCTGAGAACGTGATGCGGTTCTTCATGGGCGAAGCGTCAGTGGTTGAACGCATGGCAGCGACCGAAGGTGCAGGGTTGGCGTACCGGTACAGGAAGTATTGGGAGAAAGCCAACACCGTCGAAGACGCGGTGCCGCCCGGCACGCCCGGTGTGGCAGCCAGAAAGTTTGAGGACGCCCAGGATCTTCCTGCGGAAATGCTCGATGAGCTTGATGAGGTGTCCCGTGCTTTCGCCAGCATTGACGAGGCGGTAAGGCCGACGCGTCGCCTGAACATGATGGACAAGTTGGATCATTCCGAACTGTATCGGTCTAGTTTCTTCTTCGCCCCGGTCAGGGTGGTGCGGGACATGCGCCCGCAGCATGTGGTGTACGCAGGCGACCCGAACAGCGGCGAGCAGGTCGCTCGGATGCTGCGTGAAGCAGGGTTCTCAACTGATGAGATCACCCGGTTCCGCGGCGAGTGGGCACGTTCCGACCGTTTCGCCCGCGCCACGAACGTAGCGCCCAAATATCAGAACAAGGCGGTCAAACGGCTGCTCGAAAAGCATTTCCCTAAAGCAACAGACGCAGACATAAAAGCTCTGATGAAAGATTTTACCGACTCCAACAGGGCGGCCCATGCGATTCTCACCAAACCGCAGCGTTACGACGCTGACCCGGACATCAGTACCGTCGCCTGGGTAGACGACGCCGGTCAGGCGCATGTGCTTCAAGTCCCGTTGAACCCGTCGCAGTTGAAGCAAACGGTGGCGGTAGCCGACATGAAAGCTCTCGACAAGTTTCTGAGAAGCAAGGCGTCGAAGTTCCCTGACGCTTTCGCTCAGGCCAACGAGATCCGAGGCCAGTTCATCGGAGGGGTGATGAGTTGGTGGCGGCCGGCGGTGCTGCTGCGCCCAGCGTGGACGATGCGGGTCGTCGGTGACGAACAGTTACGGATGATGGCGAAAATCGGCAGCGTTGAACACCTGTGGGCGCTCCTAGCGGAGAACCGTCCACAGTATGTGGAAAAGGTGTTGCAAAAGGCGCTGGTCAAAACCGGTAAGTATGATCCGACGGCGGCCAAGCGGCTTGTTGCCCGTCGGGCTGCGACGACCGGCGGGTTGGGGTTGCTGATCGGTGGGCCTGTCGGAATGGGCATCGGTGCTGTCGGATCGTTGGCTCGTAACACCCGGGCGGTCAAACGGTTGCGTCGGAACCTGAGTGTCCGCACCCAAGCCCGGCAGATAGCTGAACCGGAACGCATGTTCACGGCAACCCCGGAGGGTGTTGTGGGTGAACTGTCCGCAGCGGAACTCACCAGCATGGGCCGCGAGAAGCTTTCAGAAGTTGACCTCGGGTGGATGTCGAGGCTGCGGCGCAGACTGCGCGGTGAAACCCAGGGTGAAGGCCCGTTGACCATCCACGGGTATGAGGTGGATCAGGCTTTCGGGGATGCGTTGTCACCGAATCTTCTTTATGTGAAAGCGAACAGCGCGAACCGGCAGGCCCACTATCTGCTGGTGGATTCTGAGCGCATGATGTGGGACGACACGGTGGAAGCCCTCGGTGAATGGCGCAAGTTCAGCCCCATGCTGGATGACGAAGTGGAGTTCGCTAAATGGTGGGAGCGGGTCGTCAACGACCAATGGGGCAACAACGGTGCGGGCCGTATCGCTTTCGATGACAGGATAGGTGACGCTGATGCCCGCGCCCGGGCGCTGACCGAATGGCTGACCGAGGAACCCGATGGGGTCAAGTTCCTTGAACGTGCTGCTTCCAGGTTCCGTGACGATCTGGTGGACCCGGCGACCGGTGCCCCGATCCCTGACGCTATTGAAGCATGGGCGCAGAACGTGACCCGGGTGGCCGACCGGATGCTGTCGAACAACACCCACGGTGGACGGATGCTGCGGAGAAAGGTCGCCAACGGGAAGCGGGTCCGTCTTGAAGATGTGAAAAAGACGGCGGTCGGGGAAGAAACGCCTTGGCAACAGTTCGTTGGGAAAGTTCACGGCCAAGAAGCACTCCTGTTGACCGAAAACAAGTTGGGGCAACGCACCAAACGCCTCGTAGACCGCACCTTCGACCGGCTTATGACCACCCCCACCGACACTCTCTCCCGTAACCCGTATTTCAAACGGGTCTACGAGCAATACATGGAAGACGCCATCGGGAAGTTCAAGAAAACCAGCGGCGAATACGAACTAACCGAAGAAGCCCTCCGCGGCCTTGAAAGCTCCGCACGCCGCAAAGCGTTGAACGAAACCCGCGACCTGCTCTACGACCTCGCAGAACGATCAGAGTTCTCGGACATGATGCGAAACATCATGCCGTTCTTCAACGCCTACCAGGAAGTGCTGACCCGCTGGGCGGGCCTCGCCATCGACAACCCGGCGTTCATCGCCAGGGCCAGAGCGGCGCTGTACGCCGACATCGACATGGGGGGTTTCTTCCAAACAGTCGAAGTGAACGAGGAACGGTACTTCCAGTTCCGGCTCCCTCAACTCGCCACCGAAGCCATCGGCAAAGGCGTGTTCAGCAAAGCCATAGACGACCAGGGAATCATCCGGTTCCGCGCCGACTCGTTGAACATGGTCACACAGATCGTCCCCGGCGTTGGCCCTCTCGCCCAGTTACCGATCTCAGCGATTGTCACCGCCGACCCGAAACTCGAAGACGCTTTCAAGCTGGTCCTCCCCTACGGGCCGATCCGTGGGGAAGGGATGATGGAACAGACGTTCCAGGCGTTCCAACCGGCGTGGCTGCGTCGTGTCACTTCTGCTTTGCGTGAAGACCGCTCCTACGAGTCGGCTGCCGCGTCGATCATGCTCACACGGATGGCCGACATGGCCGACGGTGAACGTGACCCGATTGACTTCGGTGACGGCCAGCAGGTCGCAGAGTTCCTATCCGAAATCAAAACCGACACCAGGAACTTTATGTTCCTGCGGGCTGTCGCATCGGCGTTCTCCCCGGCATCAGTCGGGTTCCACTCCCCGTACCAGCCGTACATTGACCACTACCGGGAGTTGAAGGCCGCCAACCCGAAAACCGCTGACGACGAGTTCATTCAATACCTGGCCGACGAAGGCGTGGACGGGTTCTTCGCCCTGTCAGCCCGGTTCTCGAAGAACAACGAGGGGCTGCCGGCGACGATAGAAGCCGAGGAAATCCGGGCCGAATACATCGACCTGATTCGCCGCCACCCGGAGGTTGGTAGTCTGATCTTGGGGATCGAAGGCGGCGGTGCGGCAAAGTTTTCCTCAGCGGTGTACGAGAAGCAGTTGCGTGAGGACACTTCCCCGGGGTCCGGGGTGAAACGGCGTGAAAGACTGTCGTTGGAAGAAATCTTGACGGACAGCCGCGTGCGGGAAGGGTGGCAGGAGTATGGGCGTATCAGCGACGCTATTTTCAGTGAGATGCGTTCCCGTGGCTTGCCGAACCTGCGGCTCGCCGCCGCGTCGGATTTGTTGAGGGCTAAACAGTTGTTGGTGGAAAAGATCGGTGAGAAGTACCCGTTGTGGTACGACGAATATTTGGACCCGGATTTGACGAAATGGCCGACCCGGATCGGAGGGATGCGGGCGATTGTCGCAGACGAGCGGCTTTCCGGCCGGGACGACATTCGGTTGCTCGGAGAATACTTGCGGGTCAGGGATGCGTTCACCGGGGAACTGTCAGCCCGTAAGATCGCCGGGGGGGCGTCGTCGTTGGATGCGACATCGAACCAGGATTTGAAAGTGGCGTGGCAGGCGGTAATGGATCAGATGTTGGAGAACCCGACGTTTTCGGATTTGGTGTGGCGATGGTTGGAGTTTGATCCGTTGTCGTCTGACACTTGGCCGAAGGTGCAGCGGGGGGAAATGAGGGCGGCGGCGTGAGCGACGACCTTGACGCCATTCTCAGCCAGTTTGGTATCGCCCCGTTGACTGGGGGCGGTAATCAGGTTGAGGATCGTATCGACGCTGCGGTGCCCAGCGGGTTGGACCCGCACATGGTTATCACCACGCGTGAAGAAATCCGTGAAACCAAAACAGGGTTCTCAGGCGGGCCGGTCACGATGACTGAAACGATTGAAGTCCCTGACATGGTTGTTCGTGATGTGTACGAAACGTATTTCGCCATGAGCGAAGACCAGCAGCGGGCAGTCCACGAAAGGCTGTTCGTCAACGGATTCTTCGGCGTGAACCCTGACACGGTGACTGACACGCAACTCGGTTACATCGACAACCCGTTGCGCCAGCAGAACGCTTTAGACGCAGCGGTAAGACATTTCGCCGTCCGAGGCGTAGACCCGCTTTCCGAAGAAGCCCTCCCCGCAGGAGCCATGCCCGTTCTCGAACCGGAAGAAGAACCGGTTGCCAAACGGTACACGGAAGACCAGATCGGGGCGTATGCCGACACGGCCGCCCAGCGGGTGTTCGGCCGGAACGCTTCGGCGTCCGAAAAGCAGATGGCGGTCGGTGTGTTCCGTCGTCTGGAAACCGCCAAGGCTTCAACCCCTGGTGTGTCTGATGTTGAGGCCCGGTTCCGGTCTACGTCGCCTGATGAGGCGGCCGGTCGGAGCATGTCGGAAACGATGAGCATGTTCCAGAAGATTGTCGCAGGAGCAATCGGATGAGCATTGACGTATTCACCATTGAAGACGCTGTTCAAGAAGAACGGGAGCGTTTAGAAGAAATCCTGAACGAAGCCGACGAAGCTTTCGTAGACGCCGTTGGCAGACACGACACGGCGGCAACCGCGGTCGCACACCAACGTGCGCTAGAGCAGCACATAGCTGCCATGCTTCAACAGTTTGGGCGTAACGCGAAGCTTGACGTTCGAGATGTCAACACGGGCGATGAGGCCAGGGACGCCTACGACCGGTTGGTTGAACTGATCCGAGCCGCCGGGTATGACCTGGATATTAGTAACACTATTTTCAACTCGGTTACCGGTGAATGGGATGTCCCGCCGGGTGACGCGGCTGAAACCTTCATTATTTATGAACGCTTAGGGGCCGTAAACGATTGGATCAAGGACAACATTCCTGCTGAGGATGTTCCAACAGCGCAGGCCGGGTTGGATGAAGCACAAGCGGATTTGGTTGTGGCGCAACAGAACTTGGATGCCCTCAACGCTGATCCGGCGGGGTGGGTAAAAGGGTTAGGCAAGTATTCGGAAGAAGACTTCCCAGAGGGGGATGAGCGCGACGGCTTTGTTGCTGCCACTCCTGTCACACCTGTCAAGGTTGAACCGGATGTGTCTACGATGGCAGCGGTTGAGGATGAGGAACCTGCTGAACCCGATGCGCCGGAGGTTGGGCAAGCACAACGGCTGATGGCTACTGCGGTTGAGGATGAGGAACCTCTACCCACGCCGACTGATATGGCCGGCAGTCTAGGTGGCCCGGCTGGCCGCGGGGGGCCGGGCAAGTACGAGGTCGAAGTGCCTGCCGCCGTCGAAGTGCCTGCCGCCGTCGAAGTGCCTGCCGAACCGGTTGACGTAAATGTGTTCGCCGCCGAGTTCGGCTACGGGGCGAGGTTCCTGACCACCGACCCGAACGACGCCTTGTTCGATGTGGCAGAACTACTCCGTCAGGCCGCAGCAGAAGGCTGGGATCTGACCAAGCTCGAACAAGAGTTGGCTACGACAACTTGGTGGATCGAAACGGTCCCCCGGGCGCGTGGCCTGCAAATGCTCGAATCGACCGACCCGGCAGCAGCCAGAGTGAAGATAGACAAAAAGGCTGACGCTCTAAGACGCAAAGCCACCAGTCTCGGCCTCATCATAGATGAACAGCGTTTGCGGGTGATGGCCCGCGATTATTACATCGAAGAATGGACCGACTATCAGGCGAACCAGAACATGCTTCTGGAAGCCAACTGGGAGCCAGGTCAGGCCGGCGGGATTGTCGAAGACAACTACCGGGTTGTAGACGCTGCCGCTGACAACTGGATGGTCAGCCATCTGTTACACGAAGATGATCGGGACGCGTGGGCTGAACGACTGACGTTGGGCGACGAGACTACTGCGAGCATGGACGCAGAGTTCTCCCGGCTGGCACAATCAGCGTTCCCGCTGCTCTCAGACCGGATCGGAAAAGGGTTCACGGTGAAAGAAATCCTGTCCCCGTACCGGGAGGAAATCGGTCGTCAACTCGACTTGTTGGACACCAACGCAATCGACTTTCTCAACGACCCGAAATACTCACCGATCCTCTACGGTTCCGGCGGGGCGCAAGGCATGATGACGATTTCTGACCTGGGTGAATACATCCGAACCGATCCGAAAACCCGGCCGTTGTGGGAGCGGACATCCCACGCCCAGTCGGGCGCTCAGTCGTTCGCTGACTTTATTACTAAAAAGTTCGGGGGGTTGGGCTGATGGCTACCGATGCGAGCGGCGCGATCTTCGCTCCGATTTTCCAAGGGCAGACTTCTGCCGACCCGGAGGAACTGGTTGACCTGGCTGTCGCCGGGGCAGCGTTCCATCCTGAATACATCATGTCTCACGGCGGGGGTTGGAAAGACCCGTTCACCGGCACACGGGTAGGCGGGGTCCAAGATTTCTTTGGTATCACTAGTGCTACGGGGCCGGGACTCAGCCCGGAGTTGGCCGCCAGGTTCGACCCTGAGGGTGTGCCGATCAACCCTGATGGCACTCCCCGTGAACCGATGCGGGTGAATACGAATATCACCACGGACGCCGAGGGCATGGACCCTGCCGACCTGTTGGAGCGGGCGACGGCCCTGTCGCTCGCCTCCACGTTCCTGTACGACCGGCAGGCGGTTGCCGACGAATACGGCATAACCGGTGAGGACATCGCCGGGATGGGTGAGCATGTCAAGGCGTTGGGGCTGTCAGGCAGCGGCGTTGTCGGCCAGGTTGGCGCGGACGCTACTTTCAACATGGAAACCGCCCCCGAGTTTGACATAGATGCCTCCATAGAAGCCAATCTGGCTGCCGCTCAGACGGCAGGCTATGTGGACGTTCCGGCCGGTGGCGGCACCGAAGGACTCGCAGAACTAGCCCGTGCCGCAGCACCCTCCCCGGGCATGTCCCCTTATGAGGTTCTTGCCCAAACCATTGAACTGGCTGCCACGTTCGGTGACCTCCCCGGCGGGGAAGGCAACCTGACCGTCAACGAGGTCAACGGTTGGATCAACGCCATTCGGAACGACGCCGACCCGTGGGGAATGATCGAAGAAATCCGGTACAACATTCTCGAACACCGGGTCA
>Ga0208010_1000446_pt1 | contig 14832 bp, 26 predicted proteins | sample 2_EtaG_FD_184074 | JGI IMG/M metagenome (GOLD analysis project Ga0208010, IMG submission 184074) | Marine viral communities from the Subarctic Pacific Ocean - 2_ETSP_OMZ_AT15125 metaG (SPAdes) (version 2) | ecosystem: Environmental > Aquatic > Marine > Oceanic | place: Pacific Ocean | collected... | reverse complement strand
CAATTGGGCAATGTTTCAATGAGAAAATGTCAAAAGATTCAACTATTGAAATTTTCATTTGCCCTACGCAATCCGACACATTGCGAGTTATTGACATTTTAGCACATGAGTTAATCCACGCTTGCTATCCATTAGCAGGTCATAAAGGAGACTTTAGAAAATGTGCAAAAAATATCGGATTAACTGGTAAAATGACCGCCACAGTGGCAACGGATAAGTTTAATCAGTGGACACAAGAAAATATTATTGATGTCATTGGTAAATATCCGCACGCGACAGTAAGCGACAGCAAGAAAAAGCAAACAACGCGACTAATAAAAGTATCATGTGATAGTTGCGGGTATACAGTTCGCATTAGTAGAAAGTGGCTAGACCATGAAAATGCGACAACTTGCCACGCTTGCCAAGAACCCCTCACTCAAGGATAGAGTGAGAGTGTTTAAACAGTCTCAAATGGTCAAATATGGAGATAGTAGAGTGTCAAAAGTTTTTTTAATCGGCTGTAATCGCTTTACAATAAGCCGTTTAAACAGTGTTAAATGTAAAAAGTAGTGTATTTTTAAAATTAGTTATGTTATAATCGAGTCACAACAATTAGGAGAAATATAAAATGATAGAAGATAAACCAGTTATAATAGATGACGGAACACTAGACACAGTGGTTTTATATCATGGTATGCAGTTCAGATACTCTAGTGATTATCGTTTTGGTTTTGATAATGATGCGGAATTTCTTGAATACATACAAGACGAGTTAGACGAAGAAATTGCGTTAGAGTTAGAATATCAGAGCGTTTAAACACGCTCTAATATTTTAAGTTGTTTTTAGTTTTTAGATATGGTATAATTCACACTTGGAAAATATTAGGAGAATTTTAAATGAGAGTAGAAAATTTCACAAACAGTAGAGGAAACAAGGTCAAGAATCAATTTTGCATACAGGATAATGATGTCATCTACTTTCAAAGCTATAACAGCATTATAGCTAAAAAGGATTTAAGACACGACAGAAAAGGGAAATATATAACACTAGACCAAAAATATTGGGATTATAGCACAACAACTGGCAGATTTAGAAATTTATTTCTTGGCGAGAAAAAATCCGAAACACTAAAGAAAATCAAGAGCGGAGAGTATAAACTCGCAAACTTAAATGGATAAGCAGTTTAACAACATGAATCGACTAGAATTACTGGACTTTCTCGGTTATAGGTGGAGTGAGTTCGTAATTCTAGCAAACGGAAATATAGAGCTTCACGGGCAAGAAATAACCTTAGACCAACTGCGAGAAGTGGCAACAGAAAAAAATGAGGATTTAAAGTGAACATTGAAAAAATTAAAAGTTTAGCGGGTAAAATATATTGGCATAAATACAATACTAACAAAACAGCTAGACAATGTGTTATACTAGCGGAAAGAAAGCTAAAGAGCTTTTTACCTGATGCAAAAACACGCCACGCTGTACAATTATATGTAGGACATGGAGAGGACGTTTAAACGTGCTTAACTTAGCTCCTATGTATAATTGTACTTTTTTAATACAATCAATAACTTATAGTATATTGAAAAGGGTAAAAAATAATGGAAGATAATCCTAAAGTATGGATAACAGTAGACGGAGAACAAAGCAAAACTTATGAGACAGAGCTTTCTCCTATTTTATTTACTGACTTGGTTGTTCAATTAGTAGAGGGTGAAATATTAGGATTTTCAATTTATAGAATTGACAAAGATAAAAAGATAAGGTTACACTAAATGAGAATGATTATCATAATGAGAATGATTCTTATTATCATTAACCAAACTTTTTTTCAAAAGTGTGAACTGCATCACATAAAAAACTTGACAACTAGATTTTACAATGCTATAATCGCTACTTAGCGATTACTGGAGAATTTAAAAAATGAAATCAGATAAGAAAGCAGTATTAAAGTTTACTTTTTGGGAAAATGGAACGTATTGGGATAAAGAGATTTTAACAGATATGTTACCAGATGATAATGGACAACCTGAACCCGACTCACTATTGATACAAGAATATGTATTGAGTGAAGTGCAAGACTTTGGCTGTTTCAATGGAGATAGAATAACTATGAGCATAAAGTGGGAAGAATAAAAAGGTAAAAAATGGACATAGTAGGACATCAAAAAGTTTTTAAAGTTGCTGTATGAGCCTTACGATAAGCCAGTAAATAAGAATAATTCTCATTTGTGGCTTAACTGTGAAAAATTGGAGAATTTAAGAAAATGAATTTACAAGACAAAATAAATAACGTGATAGATAGAATATTATTATTAGATGATGATGATAGAATCATAGCTTGGTCGATTTATTCTAAACTTGCTATTCTTGAAAGATTTGGTGCTATTAAATCTGTAATACCAAACTATCCTGAGTTATATGCAGAGAATAAAATGATAGATTTCTTAGAGGGAAATAACTTTGACGGCTCTAGTCGTTCTGTTTATGATGATAATGCTGTCGCATGGGATAACGCAGATTATGAAACCATACACGAGTATGACACGATAGAGAATTGGAAACAGCAAGAGTGGATTGATAATCTAAATAAAAAGATAGGTTTTAATAATGCTTAACTTAAATGTATATGGGGAAATGAAACACGCTAGAGCGTTAGCTGAAAACTCTGGTTTAGTTTTGCAGTATGAACAAAATGCCGTAGCACCACGAACTGACGGCACAACAATATATTTACCAGAACCAGACATTGGTTGGAGTAAAGACGAATGGGATTTATGGCGGTCTTTTTTATACCACGAGATAGGACATAACGTACCAGAAATGAAAGATGCTATGGACTATGTAAAAGAAAATGGGTTAGACACTAACACTCCATTTGGATTTGGTTTAAATGTACTAGAAGATTACAGACAGGAAAGATTTGGCTATGACCAATACGAGGGTAAAAGACAAATAATGGCTAGAGGTAGAGAGCTATTTGCCAAGCAACACAGAGAAAGCAAAGTCTGGACAGTAGAGGGGGGAAACCTTATGGCTGATATGTTCCGTTCCCTTTACATTTGGGATATGGATTGCCGTGATGATTTTATGCCAAACATTAGACCTTACACTTTACAAGCTCTGAGCGTATGTCCAAAAGAAGTAGTGGACTACGTTAGAAAGTTAGAGAGTGGTGGGTACAAAGAAAAACTTAATGCAGTTGTAACTTTTAAAGATGAAATGAAATTATTGTATGATATACTAGAAAATGTTTATAACTTAAAACCAGAAGATGAAAGAAAAGAATCTGAAAAGAAAAAAGGAGAATCTAAAGAAAAAGGAGAGAAAGAAGAAGAAGGGAAAAAGGAAAGCAAGCAGAAAGACTCTATAGTAAACTGGAGTGATTTGTTAATGCACAAACATGAAGATGAAACTCCTAAAAAGAACCACACCAGTTACAACAAGCAACACATTAATTATGATGTAAAGTCTAACGGCAGATATACGCCTTACTCAGATGCAGAAACCTCTGTGATAGATTACCAAAACAACAAAGTAATTTCTGGTACTAGTACACACAGGGAGCTTACAGAGTTGCTAACTTATACTGGTTCAGGTTACAAAGATATTTATGATGCTTGCTCTGGTAATGGGTTGAGTAAAAAAGTATCTAGGTTGTTACAGATACACTCAAGAGACAAGTATAAATATGGTAAGAAGAAAGGTACTCTGCATAACAAGAATTTATATCGTGCGGGAATGGAAGATGCACATGGTTTTAATAAGAGAGTGTTTAAACAGCGTGAACATAACGATTGCTTAAATGTTAGTGTTACTGTACTGGGGGATTGTTCAGGCTCAATGGGCGGAACTAAATTTTCTAATATGGGAAAGTCTATGGTATTACTAGGTAGAGTATTGGGAGATTTAAACATAAGACACGAACTCGTTGGGTTTACAGATACTAGAGAGTTACTCCAGTTTTTATACAAACCTTTTTCAGTTAATAAAGTGAGTAGCCAAGAACTTGCAAGGAGAGTACAAGCAAGTTGCCAAATGATGTGTGGTAACTCTGACGGAGACTCTGTACTGTGGTGTGTAAGTAGACTAAGAAAAGAAACCACAAAGAGAAAGATACTTATAGTTCTTTCTGATGGGTGTCCTGCGGGCGGAAAATATTATGGGGGTTGTGATTCTCCAGAGTATCTTAGCAAAGTTACTACAGCTATAGAAAAAAGTCGAGACTTAGAAATTTATGGTATTGGAATAGAAGATGATAATGTAAAGCGTTTTTATAAGGATAACAAAGTAATAAATAATTCTGACGACTTAGAAGATGCTTTACTTTCGGTTATCAAAACTAAAATTATAGGTTAGGAGAAAAATATGCCAAGTACAAGTATAAGTGAAATGGAAGAAACTTTTATGTCTGAAGTCGTTGATGAAATGGCTAAAGATGTAGAGGTTAATGCTGACTCAGATAAAGAGAGTCAGAGAGACAAACCTTTCTTTAATACGGAAAGTATTAAACCAGTACCAAAGAACACAAAGAATGGTCATGTTCGGGAAGTGTTCGGTGTTAGTATTCCTAAAGGACTACCTAACGTACCAGTAACAGTCTTTAAGAAAGAAGATTGGAATAAAGAAATGCAAACTCACATACCAGAGATTGATAAAGAGTATCAATTTCAAGTTAGGGAGTTGATAGAGTTGATAGTAGGTCTTGAGATTAAAGACAACGTATGGATTTCAGGTGCTACAGGTTCAGGAAAATCTAGTCTTGTAGAACAAGTATGTGCTTACACCAACAGACCATTTGCTAGGATAAACGGCAGAGGGGATATGGAAAGTGGTGCTATCTTTGGGCAATACGTTCTTGAAAATGGAGAAACCATTTGGAAAGACGGAGTGTGTACCGAAGCAGTAAAAAATGGTATGGTATATTGTCAAGATGAACCAACAGTATTACCGCCAGAGATTGCTATGGGTTATCAATGGCTGTTAGAAAATGGCGGGAAGTTAATGCTTACAGATAAAGCGGGAGATACTAAGAGTAAGGTAGTAACTCCACACAAACACTTTCGTTTTGTTTGCTGTGATAACACTAAGGGAATGGGTGATGAGTCTGGAGCGTTTGCGGGAACTAACGTGTGGAATACGGCAACACTAGACAGGTTTGCTACATCAATACAGTTAGATTACCTACCAAAGAATAAAGAAGTAGAGATTATAAAAGCAAAGGTAGATAATATAACAGACAAACTTGCAGACTACATGGTTCAATTTGCGGGGTTAGTTAGGGTTGCTTACGCTCAAGGTAATGTGTCCTTTACTATGTCTCCTAGAACTTTGTTATCTTGGGGAGAGAAAGCTATGTATTACAAGAGTATAAAACAAGCACTTAAAGTATCATATTATGGTAAGCTACCTAATGACTCAGAGAAAGTAGCAATAGAAGAAATGTATGCTACTGTGTTTGCTGAAAGGTTTAGATAATAATGGGGGAGACAATAAGATGCGTTGCAAAAGTTGTGATAGCGTACTTTCTCCTAATGAAATCATTTGGAGAGAGGAGACTAAAGAACATGAAGAACTTTGTAGGAAGTGCCGTGAGATTATATCATCACAATGTCCAGATAGTGATACGATATATAGTCAAGACATTAAAGACAGTTATGACGAGTCTATAAACGATTTAATAGAAGATTATGATGATGAAAATTATTCTCAATTACTAAACATAGATAAGGAGAAAAGTAATGAGCATTAAAAATGGTATAAATAAAGGAGACTTAGTATATATTAGTGCCATATCTCCTTTGGACGTATTGCACGATTATGGCGGTAAAAGAGCTAGAGGGTGTTATGTAAGCGAAGCAGAGGTAAAGCTATCTAGTCTAGTGGGTATGGTAGGGAGATTAATGGGGTACAGAGAACCAGAGGGAAAAAATAATAAAACTGGTATGACAAAAGCAGTAGTTAGATTTACTCTACCAGATAATTTCTTTGTGTTTGATGAGGATATGAGGTATTATAATAGAATGTATAACCCTAAAGCAGACGAAAACAAAGGAGTTAAAATGACTAAGTTTGATGTTCTATTCTCTACTGGAGTTAAATTAGAACAGGTTAGTCTTATGCCTAGCGACCTTAGATATGGTTATGCTGTAAACGACTTAGCAAGAGAACACGTTAGAGGTGCAAATAGTATGCCTGATAACGATTGTTGGTATGAATCTGAGTCTGACTTTATTCCTGAGACTTATTCTACAGGAAAAAGTTAATGTCTCTAAGTAGAAGTGAGTTTGTACCTTATGCACCCAAAGATAGAGGGGGGCAGACACATATACACCATTGTAAGCAAGGTCATAATAATGACCGATTATATATAAGGAGAAATGAAGATGAGTCAATCGTTGCTTATTGCCACCATTGTGGCAAATCTGGCTATTCTTTTCCTGACAATACACAGATTAGAAAAGCTAAAGATGTTCACATACATACTTGGAGACATGGTAAACCTAGCTCTGAACCAAGTAGCACAAGTGGACAAGAAAACCTCAGAAAAGCTTGGGATAAAAAAGACAGCTCTTACTCAAGACATAGAGCAACTTATGAAGAACAACCCTTTCTGATTAAAAGCCGTATTAATCAAGAACTTATAGATAAGTACGAGATTAAGGTAATAGGGGATAGGATTTATTTTCCAATTTTTGACTCTGCTGGGGAGAATTTGAAAGTTGTACTTGGTAGAGGAGATAGTCCTAAATGGTTGGCTGAGTGGTTGTCTGCTGATAAAACCTATACCCCAATAGGTAGTGGAGACACCTGTGTTGTAGTGGAAGATGTTGTGTCTGCTATAAGAATAGCGGAATGTGGGTATTCAGCACTCCCATGTTTAAGTAGCAGTTTAAGAGATTCGTTGTTGCCAAACTTAGATAATTATGGTACAATAGTGGTGTGGTTAGATAATGATAATTCTCAAGTGTTATCTAATACACTAAAGATTAAAAACAAAATCAATTTAATAAATGATAACGTCTGGATATGTAAAAGTAAGCAACCCAAAGACATGAGTGATTTAGATATATTAGAAGTATTAAATGAATATAAAAAATAAAATACTGCAAATTGTAAGAACTCCTCTTTTCAAACAAAGAGTAGTTAAAGACAAGACCAAATATGATAGAAAAGTAAAACATAAAAAGGTAGAAAAACAATGGAATTAGATATATTATTATTATTATCTATTAAAGATAATTATTATAAATATAATAAGTATATAAAAGATTATACTTTAACTAAGGAATGTAATCTTATATTAAGAGATATGGATTACTACTATACCAAGAACCCAACGTACAATATTGTTAAGTGGTCTGATTTTTCTACTTGGTTTTGTGCTGTAAAGCACTCATCATGGAACGAACAAGTATTAAAGACCTATCAGATTATTTTCAAAAAGCTAGAAAAGAAATCCTCTGGAGATATACCAAACGAGGAGATTGTCAAACACTTTGTTACTATGGACTACGCCACTAAGATATTTAATGAGGTAGCCAAGATAGCAGAGGGTTTGTCAAGTGATATGACTCCAGTATATGACCTAGTAAACGAACATCAAAGCTCTATGCCTGATGACTTTGAAGATACCTCTGTACTTACGGATAATGATTTAGAAGATTATATTTTAGATGCCAGTAACCAATCTGGTTACGCATGGAGACTAGAGTGTTTAAACGACTCCATTGGTCATACTGGAATTGGAGATTTAATTTGTGTAGGTGGCAGACCAGATTCGGGAAAGACTACGTTACTAGCAAGTGAAGCTACACATAGAGCCAGTATTATGCCACAAGGTAAGCACGTTATATGGATTAATAACGAGGAGAGGGGGCAGAAAGTTAGATTGAGACAGATACAATCTGCCATACAGAAGTCAAAAGATGAAGTGTTTAGCAATGTGCCTAAAGCGATAGAGGAATACCAAGAGGTAGTAGGCGGAGAGGATAGAATAGTTATAAAAGACTCTGCAAGCGTAGATGTAACAGAGGTAGAGAAACTTATAAAAGAATACCCGCCCGCACTTATAATAATAGACCAGTTGAGTAAGCTAGTAAGTTCTAAGAGTGGAAAGCTCAACGAAGCACAGAGAATACAAGCATTGGGAGAACAAGCAAGACAATGGGCAAAAGACCATTGTACTGTCATCTTTACTATTTGGGCAGACGGCACAGCAGAGGGAGAAAAGTGGATAGAAATGAACCAGTTATACGGAAGTAAGACAGGTGTTCAGGGGGAGTGTGATGCTATAATTACAATAGGACGTAGCAACGAAGAAACTGTTGCCGATAGAAACAAAAGGTACATATACATACCAAAGAATAAGATATGTGGTGGCGACCATTTATTGATTAATGGTAAGTTTGATGTTGCAATAGAACCTGTCAAAGCGAGATTTAAAAATGGATAGTAAATATTGTGTAGTTGATGTAGAAACTACTGTTAATAACACAGATAAAGATAAAAAGAAATGTGGTCTTGCGACTCCGTTTGATGATAACAATAGGATAGTAGCTATAGGAATAAAGACAGCAGATGTGATAGCACCAATACTATTTTATGAGCAAGAGGACGGAATGGAATTTGTAAGATTACGGAGAACAGGAAAATTATTACAGGGTGCGGAAGAACCTAGAGGGTATCAAGACCACAAACAGAAAGAGTGGTGTGATGATTATATTAAGTCTGTTGTTAAATGTCCTATAGTAGTAGGTCATAATATAGCGTTTGACATTTGCCACATACTTAAAAACACAGCTATGAATCCGTATGTAGAAGAACTCCGTAAAGGTATACTAGAAAATAAAATTGTAGTTTGGGATTCCATGCTAGTAGAATATATACTTAGTGGACAGTCTTGGAGATACCCCTCTCTTAATGGGGTATGTGAGAAGTATGAGTTGCCAGTAAAAAATGATGAGGTTAAAGCTCTTTGGGATTCTGGTTGCAAGACAGAGGATATACCTAGCGATATGTTGTTGGAGTACCTTGAACATGACGTTGAAGTTACTGAACAGGTATTTAAAAAACAACTGGCAAGGGTTGATGCAGAGGGATTAAAATCAATAGTGTTTGATGAGCTTAGAGCTAGAATGGCTACTATAATCGCTGAGTATAATGGAATGGCATTTGATGAGTTACACGCTTGGAGATTACATAAGAAACTAGACGGAGAGATAGAGTATGTGGAAAGCCAGTTAATAGACACAGTATTTAAACATAACAACATAACAAAATATAGCAAAGAGTTTGAGGATAGTATTAACTTTGGCTCACATGACCAAGTATCTGCTATGCTTTTTGGTGGAGTATTAAAGTGGAAAGAAGCTAAGATAGTAAATGATGAAAATGGAGACGTAGTAGTTTACAAGTCTGGTCTAAAGAAAGGTGCTATTAAATATAAGAATATGGAATTTACTAAGGAACTTAAACCTATGTATGTTGCTAACGATAAGTGGAAATCTAAAAAATCAGGTGTATTCTTTACATCTGATGAGGTGTTACAAGAAATATTAGATACTTTTGGTAGTGTGAGAGAAACTTCCAAATTTGTTTCTCTTATCCAAGAACACAGAGAAGCTAGAAAAGAAAGAGATACATACCTAACTGGATTAACTAAAGTTTGTTGGGCAGACGGATTACTACACCCTACGTTTAATCATGTCGAGACTCCAACAGGGAGATTATCATGCAGAAACCCAAATCTACAAAACATAACAGCAAAGACGTAAAAGAAATGTTAGACCAAGATAAATTTTATCAAGACATACAAGACCAACAAGATGCTGAGTGGTGGCATCAAATAGACTTAGAGTTAGAACAACAGCTTGGCGAACAGGAGGATAAGTGATGAATCCAGATAATATAAAAGAGCCACAACACTATACTAAGTGGAAGATACAACCAGTACAATTTATGATAGAGAATGAGATACCATACGCAGAGGGTAATGTTATAAAATATGTTATGCGGTGGAGATACAAGGGTGGTCTTGAGGACTTACATAAAGCTAGAGAATATATTAATATACTTATAGATATGGAACTTAAAAAAGATGTCTAGTATAAGAGAGTGTTTTAAAAGTAGGAGAGAGTTTGGTCTTTTAGTTGAAGCAGATTATTCTCAACTAGAGATAAACGTACTTGCTCTGCTGTCAGAAGATGCTATGCTTATAAAAGATTTAAAAAGTGGTAGAGATTTACACACCATGAGAGCTTCTGAGTTATATAACATAAAAGAATATGATGTTACTCCGAAGCAAAGGAGACTAGCAAAGACTCTTAGCTTTCAGCTACAGTATGGTGCGGGTGCAAAAACTATGGCTGAGATAAATAAGATACCACAAAAAGTAGCCAAAGAGTTTATACATAACTTCTTTGATAGATATGAAGATGTTTGGAACTGGCATGGAGACTTGCGAAGTCATGTAGATACACGCTGTGACCATCAGGGAGAAAGAACCCCAATGGGTTTACCTAGACACCAATGCGAAATGCGTACTATAACAGGAAGAAAATTAGTATTCAAAGATTATGACTCTAAATATAAGAAAGGAGAAACAGCTTTTTCTCCTACGGAAATAAAAAATTATCCAGTACAGTCAGTAGCTACCGACATAATGAAGATAGCTCTAGGTGCTTTGGCTTATAAGTTGTGGTTTGATACTGATATGTGTATTATCAACACCATACACGACAATATAATGTTAGACGTTGTAGAAGAACAGCATACAAACGCTTGTAAGGCTCTTAAATGGGCAATGGTGGATAGAACAACGCAGATACTAAAGAGTAGGTATAACATAGAGCTACCAGTTCCGCTAGAAATAGAGATAAAATCAGGTGGAAGTTGGGATTGTATGAAAAAGGTTGACACCCCCTATATATAGTGGTATAATATGGGTGTATTATAAAATTATATTAGATAAAGGAGTTTAGATATGAGCGCAGTGTATGAAGTAGAGGGTGTTTTAGAGTCTGTATCAAAGAACCAAAAAGGATTTAAAATTGACGGAGAATGGTACAATTCTTTCTTAGCACAACACGATGCTAGGTACAAAGATACTGTTAAATTCAAAGTAAAGGAAAAGGAATCTGGCGGTAGAGTCTATAAGAATATAGAGGGAACTATTGAAGTTCTTAGTGGAACAGAAGTTAAAGACGAAAAGACAGGAGAGAAAAAAATGGTAGCTTTTCCAATAGGCTCTACAGATAAAGAGCGTAGTATTATTAGGAGACACGCTGTTAGTGCATCAACGGAATTGTTATCTTCTATGTCTAAGGCGGGTGTGGAAGTTCAGTTAGACTCGGATTCTGTTTTAGACTTAGCTCGTAAGATAGAATACTACACTTCTGGAGACGATATTAAGGATTTAATGGAGTCATAATGCCTAGAAGTGCTTTAGTTGACGGAGATATTATAGTATATAGTTGTGGTTTTGCATCTGATGTACGAGAGTGGCATTGTCCTGACGGAACTATATTTTCCTACGCTAAAGAAGCAAAGGAATACTGTGATGATAATGGATTAGATAAAGAAGAACTAGAATTAAAATATACATCTAGTCCGTTATCTCACACCTTACACAATGTCAAGTTAGTTTTAAATAAAATTTTAAAAGAGACAGATTCAAAACAGTTGGTAATTTATTTAACAGGAAAGACAAACTTTAGAAATGACGTACCCTCTCCCTTAAAGTATAAGGGTAATAGAGATAAGAATCATAAGCCTACTCAATACAAAGAGATTATACAGTTTCTATTAGAAAATTATAATACTATAATTACTAACGGAGAGGAAGCTGACGATGCTATGGGTATTGAGCAGTCATCAAGACCTTACGGAGATACAGTTATTTGTACTAAGGATAAAGACTTAGATATGATTAGGGGATTGCATTATAATTGGACTAAGGACAAAGAACCCTACGACATATCAGAGAAACAAGCTATAAAATCTTTTTATATCCAACTACTTACTGGAGATAGAGTAGATAACATACAAGGTATTAGGGGTATAGGTAATAAGAAAGCATCTGTTCTTTTAGATGGTATAGAGGAAGAAGAAGAATTATTAAAAGTTGCTGTTGAACAATATGAACGAGCAGGATTGACTAAAGAAGATTTAATAAACAATGGGAGACTATTATGGATAAGGAGAAAGAACAAGGAAATGTGGACTCCAAATTTAAACTTTTAAATTTTCCAAAACCAGAAGAAGAAGAAGTATCAGATGTTCTACCAGAATATAATATAAACGCTGTATTTAGTTCTGGTAAAACCATACAGATTATTTGTTCTGGCTTTATACCTATGCCAGAAGTGGGTATAGGCGTTGTTGGATTCTGGTCTGGTAGCACAGAAGCTATCCATACAATACTAAACTGTAACAAAATAGACTTTCTGGACGTTGAAGAACGTGAAGTTTAAAGGTAAGAGTAAATTTGAAGTTCGGCTTGGTAAAGAATTGACCAAACTGAAAGTTAAGTTCTCATACGAAACGGAGAAGTGGCAATATAAAATAAAACCTTATAACGCTACTTGTTCTGCTTGCGGGAGTGGAGAGGTGTATGAGACTCGTATATACACTCCTGATTTTTTCTTACCATCTGGAGTAGTGGTAGAAGCGAAAGGAAACTTTACTCCTAAGATGAGAACTAAAATAAAAGCAGTAATAAAATCCAATCCAAGCAAAGATTTAAGGATTGTTTTTATGCAAGATAATTATTTAACTAAAACTAGGAAGAAAAGGTATAGCGATTGGTGCATACAACAAGGCATCGAGTACGCAATATACTCTATTCCAGAGGAGTGGACGTAATGTCAGGAATCATTGTATTTGACATAGAAACAACAAACTTAAAAGCAAACTTTGGACACATTCTTTGCTTTGGTTATAAAGAGTTGGGAAGCAAAAGAACTAAGGTTCTTAGCATATCTGACTATCCGTCAGCATTTAAGAAAGACCCTACTAATGACTACCTGTTATGTAAAGACATATCTAAGATACTGTCTGATGCAGACGCGTGGATTACGTGGTATGGTATTAGATTTGACGTACCTTTTATACAGTCTAGGTTATTAGACCACGGACTACCAACCATGCCGAACACACCTCACATAGATGGTTGGAGAACAGCTAGATATAAGATGTGTTTAAATAATAATAGGTTAGCTACAGTACAAGCGTTCCTAGAGTTACCAGATGCTAAAACAACTCTTGAACCTAAGACTTGGAGACGAGCAATAGCGGGGAACAAGGCTGCTATTAAGTATGTGAGAGACCATTGTAAATATGATGTTCTTGTTTTAGAACAAGCCTACTTAAAGATAAGACCTTTGGTTGTAAACCACCCGAACTTGAACTTATTGAACAAGACAGAGAAATGTTGTTCATACTGTGGTTCAAAGAACTTGAGGTACAAAGGAGAGGTTATTGCTCACACTAGAATCTATGACAGATACCATTGTTTAGATTGTAATTCGTACCCAAGAGCTAGGAGTTGTAAGAAGATTCTCATTCCTGAGATAAGAAGTGCCTAACCATGACACTCACTCTGGAAGAAATCAAGGAGAAGATAATCTTAGAGTACGACCCCGACTTAATCATAGAAGTTCTTGAGATAACTACTGAGGAACTTCTTGATAATTTCGAGGATAAGTTAATAGATAATTTGTATAAATTTGATGTAGGAGAAGAAACATGACAGAGAAAGATAACGATGGAGCTTTGATAAAAAGAACTATCGGTAGTTCTACTGGTAGGGTTGCCCAAAGAGGGGGTAAGCTATACGAAGAAGTATATGCTCACGAGTACACTTTAACTTGGAGTGGGCAAGTAAGAACAACCGAGAAAGGTTGGCGAGAACTACCAGAGTTACCAGAAGATGCTAACATTTTAGAGGATATTTAACATGAGATACATATTAATATGGGTGTTTTTAATAGCACTAGGTTGTCTTTATGGTTGCGACCATGAGGTAAATGATGAAGTACCAGTTGTAGAGCCAACTGTGGGATATAAGTACGAGCCATTAGAGGAAGTTCCTTTAAAAGAGAACGAACTTGTAAACCATACTTGTACTCCTTTTTGTGCAGACTTTATAGTAGCAGACCACGCTAAAGACGAAGTAGAGTTTTTACTAAAGAGGTCTATGTTTTTTACTGAGGACATGATAGCTTGGTATCAAGAAAACCAATGGGATTCTAGTGAGTTAGAAACTAAGTTAGAGTATCTGCAAATGAAGTTTGCAAAGAGTGTAGAGTAATGCTATGAATCTGTATGAGGATTATATACACCAAAGCAGATACGCAAGATACCTACCAGAAAAGAAACGTAGGGAAACTTGGTCAGAAACAGTAAACAGGTATATATCTTTTTGGAAAGATAGAGTACCAACGGAACTACACCCACAGTTAGATGAGTGTAGGCAATTTATCTTAGCTAAGAAAGTAATGCCGTCTATGCGTTGTCTTATGACTGCGGGAGAGGCATTAAAGAAAGATAATGTTGCGGGATATAATTGTTGTTTTGTAGCTATGGATAACGCTAGAAAGTTTAGCGAGATTATGTATATATTAATGTGCGGAACTGGCGTGGGGTTCTCTGTGAGCAAATCTGAAGTAGATAAACTTCCAATGGTTGCAGAGGACTTCCACCCAACTGATACTATCATCTGTGTTCCAGATAGCAAGATAGGTTGGTCTAAGTCTTTTAAAGAGATTATAACTTTATTGTATTCAGGACAAATTCCTAAGTGGGATATAAGTAAAGTTAGAAAGGCGGGTATGCCATTAAAGACATTTGGC
>Ga0208010_1000445_pt1 | contig 14854 bp, 22 predicted proteins | sample 2_EtaG_FD_184074 | JGI IMG/M metagenome (GOLD analysis project Ga0208010, IMG submission 184074) | Marine viral communities from the Subarctic Pacific Ocean - 2_ETSP_OMZ_AT15125 metaG (SPAdes) (version 2) | ecosystem: Environmental > Aquatic > Marine > Oceanic | place: Pacific Ocean | collected... | reverse complement strand
AAGACTGAGTGAAAGAAGTTCAGGGCCTGACGGCCCAAGACTGGAATGCCGTCCCGTCACGGCTGAAGTAGAAATATGGAAGGAAGACGGAAAAAAACACATCCTCAAAATTATTGAGGACTAACTATAAAGGAAAACTAAATGACTACAGGAAAAATTAAATGGTTTAATTCGACCAAAGGATATGGATTCATTGAACAGGAAGGCAAGGATGTCTTTTTGCATAGATCGGCTTTGGAAGAAGCTGGTATCAGCACTCTGAAAGAAGGAGAAGAAATCGAATTCGAGATAGGAGAAAACAGAGGCAGGGAAAACGCGATTAACGTCAAGAAGATTGCAAGTTAATTAAGAAAAAACAGCGGGATGACGAGAAAATAGAAAGGTCCAATCATACACCCGCTGTTCTAGAAACGCTCTGAGCGGCTTTAAAACAATAAAAATTTTACTTAATTTCGATTATTTTAGCCTTTTTGCCCTCTGGGATAATTTTTTCCAATGAAATTTTAAGAAGGCCGTCTTTGAGTTCGGCTCCTTTTATTTCAACGTCATCCGCGATAGTAAAAACTTTAGAAAAAAATCTTTTTGCTATTCCTAGATGCAAGGCTTTTTTTACCTCAGAAGTTTTTGGTTTTGGTTCCTTGGATGTGTTAATATATTCTGGCTTAGCTGATCTTACATTCAATAAACCGTCAGCGAATTCCACGGAAATGTCCTCCTTGCCGTAACCGGCGAGAGCTAATTCAATGTCATATGTGGCTGATCCCGTCTTAACGATGTTATACGGAGGATAGTTCGGTATTGACCAAGGTTGATCTGCTTGATCAAATATACGTTCAAAGTGGTTAAAGAGGTTGTCGAAACCAACGGACACTGGTCTTAGTTGGTTGAAAATAGATAATGCTTTATTCATGTTTATCTCCTTTTAAAGCAAGATTTATGGGACCCACTATGGCGTCCTTAATATAAATATAAACTCTTTTTATTAATTATCAATGGTAGAAAACGAAAAAGGAGTTTGTGCATCCATCCAATCAAAAAGCTGATCATAATAAGGTTGAGCCTTTTTTATTTCTTCCACGTGCTCCGAAAAAGTACGCGCGTCATACCACCCTTTCATAAATTCAAATACTGTGCGATCTTCTTGATCATAAGGAAAAGGCATTTGAGGACCTATGGCCAAATGACAAGCGGCGGTGTCCAGGAACCCTTCGTTCTTCCAGGAGTTTCCCTTGAAGACGTAGAAGGGACATCTGGCTATGCACGCCGCATACATTTCGTGATGTCTGCTTGTAATAAAATATTCAGCGGTTGATAATCGAGAAATGACATCCTCCCACTTATCCGTAAAAATATTCACGGAAGGAATATTTTTTTTTCTCAGATCGTGGTCGTGAGAAAAACTTCCGACGACGACGCCGTCACGGGTTAAATGATTAAAAAAAGATTCACCCCATCCTGGGTAAAGACCAACAGGTTTCATATTATAGGACAAGTCCAGGTGCAGATGAGCGTTGATGTTATGCTTGTTGAGCTCGGACTGTGATTTAATGTCACGCACCGAGACGTAAGATTCCTGAAGAATTTTTTTCAATTCCTTGGAAAGTGTCATCTGCTGCCATACCGTGTTGATCAGAAATATTTTTTTCTCCAGGGAATAAGCCTTGGAAATGAGCTCCAGGTACCATTTGGCCAGAGGCCTGTCGTGATGCATTGTTCCTTCCCCATTAATAACTATTGCCTCAGCGTCTTTAAAATTTTTTTCACTGTACTGGGGAAACTCCCCATTCTTAACTGATTCTAGAATAATATGACCATTCTCTTTTAAATCATTATGAAGATAATCCATTACCGCTCTGCATCCGTCATGGAAATCAGAAGTATCGTTAAAGACCATTATTTTCATTTCTTTTTTTCAACTTTTAAATTTTTAAACAGTCTTTTATCCAACAAAGGACCGTGATAATAAACCGTGCTCCATTTATCAATCCAATCTTTACTTTTATATGTTTGAAAATAAAATTTAGTATCTCCATTTATTTTTTTCTTCATATAATGTTCCGGATTCCAAGGCATTTTAAAACTCCCTTTCCTTTTCCATATTAGGTATGGAATAAGGTTTAGAGCTCCTGTCTATCGGAGGAATCCACCATACATAAACTTGTTTCTTCTCAATGCGAACTTGTTCATCCCCGCCTTTTCTGGCTTTAATGACTTGTATCATCCGTGTTTTACTAAAATTGTGAAAATTACGGCGACGTAAAAAAGACTCAAGAGCGTTCAGACGAAAATATACTTTACTTTGCTCTTCGTCAAAATAAGCCTTATTAGACATTACTTCCCCCATTTCATCAGCTTCACCTTGTTCTAAAATAAAATCTTCCAAATGGGCTTCAAAACGTCCTGCCTGTGTCATTGAATGATCAACTTTTTCGGGTTGGCATTTTGTCAACAAGTCCTGGACGTGAAGTCGCCATTCATTTTTCCCTTTTGGAACAGGCCATACGTTAATCTGCTCTACGCACGCCTCATGAAATTTTGTTTCATTAGTTAAGTCTTGTGTAGTAAGGGTAACGCGTTGTGCGTCCACGTTTAAAAAATAAATGGATTCTCCATCACTTTGAATTTTAGTTAAATCGCAGATTTTACTGTCCCCCTCTCTTCCAATGCCGAAAGTTCTTGTAGCGCACACATTTTTTACACAATGTTGACACATCGGCTGATCCTTGCATTTATATTGATAGTCCTTCTTTTGATGCTGACTAACTGTTTTATTGACTTGCTGTAATCCCAGAGGATTTTCTATGTATTTTTGATTAAAAGACGCGATTTTATCTTCCCATTTATCTGGCCATTTTTTCTTAGCGTAAACAGCGTATTGGTAAAGAACATTGTCCCGTCCTCCTTCTTCAATTCCTTTCTCTACTAAAGTTTCCAGGCACGGAGGACCATCGGAAAACCCTGATTTTTTTTCTAGTTTTTTTATTTTAAAAGATAAGAGATTAGTTTTTGTAATCGATCTTTCATCATACAGAGAAATAAACTGATCCAATGTGGCAGCAGTGCCATCAAGATTAAAAGCGTAGCGATTAGTGCTATTACCGTTATGATAAGGTAAATTAAGAAAATTCCCAGTATCTCCCCTATCAGCCCTAATTTCAATTTGTTTCGGAAAAATTTCACAATTCGCATAGCCCAGCTCTCCGGCCCATTCCATAAGTTTATCCCTCATAAGAGAGGCTGAAATCCAATCTTTGGTAAATAAAAATAAATGCGCGCCTCCACTTTTAGAACGACACATTACCAAAGGCAACTTTAATTTTTGTATTTTTTTAATTATTTCTTTGTGATCAAGGGGATAAGTGTCTACATCAATGCAACCCCAACGACACATAGAAGCATCCGTAATAGGAATGATGCCTAGTCCAGGCTCCTCCCCTTCCAGATGTTTTATCCATAGGCTGTCGTGCACCATATCCTTTCGAATAAAAACTTGTCCTCCTAATTTTCCATTGGAATTAGGATCACCGCTTTTATATTGACCATAGGCCCGGTCAAGTCCCTCAAAAATATTCTTAAATTTCTTCCACATCTTTTTTCTCTAGGGGGACGGCTCAAAAGCCGTCCCCTTTAAAGTTAGAAGCCTACGGCCTCACGGTTATTTGCTCCTCCCTCGATTTCCTCAGGAACTGCTATTTTTTCGCCTTTAGTAACACTATCAGCAAATTCTTTAGCCGTATTGAAAAGAGTTCTGTTTTCCAACATTCTTTCTTTTTCAATATTAATCCCGAACCAATCGCCGAAGTCATTACCTTCTTTAACCGTAGTTAAACGATAAAGATGACTGTACATCGGCGGAGTAAATGGACCATTAGAACCTTGAATCTTGATGTTCAACATCATAGAGTTCCACTTTCTACTTTTTTTCAATTGAGTAGATTTAAGTGTAATCAAGGCTGGTTGACCAATCCCGTTTTTTTCATCTTCAACAACAATGACGAAATGATTGCCAGCAGTTTCAACATAATTACCATTTGGCAATCTGTCTTTCTTCTGATCATCGCGAACAGTTTTGCTTAATATGTCACTATTAGCATCATAAACAGAGACCGGAGCTCCAGTGCCCTGTCCCCTGTCTTGCCATTCGGTGTATTGACGTTGATATGCAACAGGAAGAAGAAGGATACCTTTATTGCCATCATAAAGTTTATTATTGACAGTATCCAGGATCATTCCTGCTTTGGCGCCTTCCACTGTGTCTAAATCTGGACTCATCTTTTGAAGAATCTTTAGACGTGGAGTTGCCAGGTCTTCTTGTGAAACGCCTTCGAGTCCAGCTTTCGCTACAGACTCAAAATCGTTTGCTCCAATAGTCACTGGAAGAGGAGTTTCCTTCTTCGCAGGTGCTTTGGAGGCTTTTCTTTTTTTGACTACCATATTGCCTCCTTACGGTTTTTCGGTTGTCTATTGTCGTATTTTCACTTTTTTGCGTATGAATACGCCAAATTCATCGGGTACACCGTCTCCACTACGGACACGCTCCCCAACGAATGCTTTTAAAGTTTGCGAGTGAATCTTTTGAGAGTGCTCCACGGGCAAACCTTGTCCTTCTAGCTGTCCCTTAAGATCCAAGGCATCATCATTTTCACCTCGACCAAAAGCAACAGAAACTTCATTTTTAATTATATCATCTAGACCATTTTCTTTCAGCCAGTTAAAACAAAAATCTTTATTGGCTGCAGTAATAGTTGCGTGATAACTTTCCGTTACATCGATTTTTTGACCATCTTTTAAACGCAAAGAAGTCAAATTATTTTCCTCCATCACAGCAGGAATTTCTTCATTTTCTAAGTTAAATTCCCGTTTGGACAATTCTTTTTTCTTCTCCTCTAGTTCAACTAATTCATTGCGGACTTCAACAAGTTCAGTGCATTTTTTCCCAAGGGAAGATAAAGCATCATCGCCTACCTGTCCTATATGGTCCACAACTTGTTGTTCCATTTCTTGTATCAAATTTTTAGCCATTCTAAATTTCTCCTTTGTTATACAAATCAATTTCTATGGGATAATATGTAGCCTCCATCTTGTCCCACTTCAAGCATTTGTAGCGTCCTCTATTGAAATCGGATGCAATAGAACACGCAATGCCTATGGCGGCAGGATCTCCAATGAGCAACAAGTAATCCTCGTCACAAAAATCTTTAAGTCTTTGCTTCAACTTTCTTACAGTTGGAGCTGAACTTAAAACAACTTGTGCGCCTTCAGGCAGTAATAATTTTAAGTCGCCGAATTCTTGGGCGCTTAATATATTTCTACCCTTTACCTCTTGCACCACATATACTTTCCCCATTTCTATTCTTTCTAATAGATTTTTCCTTATTAATCTATTGCAATTCTTTTTGCAATCTTTTATATGGGATAATTAGAAATTAAGGAAGAAACAATGAAATATAAGTTTAAAACGACGCCTTTTAGGCATCAATTGGATATTTTAACTCATTCCTGGAACAAGGAAAACTATGCTATTTTCGCTGATATGGGAACGGGAAAATCAAAAATTATTATTGATAACATAGCTATTCTTTATGATCGGGGAAAAATAAACGCGGCATTGATTGTAGCTCCTAAAAGTATCATAGGAAACTGGGAAAAAGGAGAGATTCCCGCTCATATGCCTGAACATATTAAATATCACACGGTTTTATGGTCTCCCAATACCACTCAAAAACAGGAAGCATTACTTAAACCTTTGTTCCTCCTAATGGATGAACTTATTATTTTCATAATTAATGTGGAAGCTTTAAGCACTCAGCGGGGAATGGACATTACACAAAGATTTTTACTCAGCCATCAAACTTTTATGGTCATCGATGAATCTACAACCATTAAAAATCCCAAAGCCATTAGAACTAAAAATATTATTAAAATGAAAGACAGGGCAAAATACAAAAGAATTTTAACAGGGATGCCCGTTACAAAAACCCCCTTGGATCTATACTCACAATGTTATTTTTTAGATCCTTACCTATTGGATTTTTCTTCCTATTATGCATTCAAATCTCGTTACACTATTTCAAGGAAAGTGCATTTGCCCGGAAGGCATTCTTTTGATCAAGTGTTAAAGTATATTAGATTGGACGAATTAAATAAGACACTGGAGAAATTTTCCACGAGGGTTCTTAAATCCGACTGCCTGGATCTGCCAGAAAAAATTTATTTAAAAAGAAACATTCAGCTTACACCCGAACAGCAAAAAGCTTATTTGGAAATGAAGAAGTATGGAATTGCCCTACTAGGAAAAGGACAAACAATGTCCGCGGTAAATGCCCTGGCGCAACTCATACGGCTACATCAGATTACATGCGGTCACGTCAAAACAGATGATCAGCAAATTCGCTCCATTAAAAATAATAGAATCGAGGAGCTCCTTTCCGTCCTGGAAGAAACTAATGATGAAAAGGTAATTATATGGGCCGTTTATCGCTATGACATCCAAGAGATTGAAAGGCAGTTGCGTAAAAAATATGGGGCTGAAAGTGTGGTGACCTTTTATGGCGATACTAAGGCAGAAACACGGCAAGAAATTGTTAATGAGTTTCAAGACAAAGATTCTCCTTTGCGTTTCTTCATCGCTAATCCTCAGACAGGTGGCTATGGATTAACATTGACAGCCAGCCATACCGTTATTTATTATAGCAACAGTTATGACTTGGAGATTAGAATGCAATCCGAGGACCGCGCCCATAGGATCAGCCAAACAGAAAAAGTAACATACATTGATCTGATTGCTGAAAAAACAGTTGATGAAAAAATTGTTAAAAGTTTACGAAATAAAATTAATCTGGCAACAGAAGTACTAGGAGAGGAAATGAAACAATGGCTCGTATAATAGAGAAACCAAATAATTGGTACAAGAAAGAAAGGAAAGAAGTGGAGTTCACCAAAAGAAAATGCCTTCCGTGCGGGAAGATGTTTGATAGTTGGGGAGTGGGTAATAGAATTTGCAAAGAATGCAAAACAAGTTCCGCCTACAAGGACGCCATTAATACCACTTCGATAAAACTGTGATGCCTAAAAAAACATTAAAAGAAAGAATTCTTAAAAGTTTGCTAGATGTAGGTGAAAAAGCCTTACGTGATCCTCGAACCCATCGAGAGCTCGTGACACGCAAACGTTGGGAACGTTTAAAATACATTTGGGAAAAAAGATATGAAACTAATTAAAAAATATAAATATAAAAAATTTAACCGCATTGACGGGGAAAAGCGTGTGTATCAAACAGGGAAAATAAAAGTTCCCTCGGTCACTACCATCCTAAAGCAAACTCAATCTGAGGAAAAAACCAAGTCCTTGGAGAAATGGAGAAAACGTGTTGGGAAAAAGGAAGCGGATAAAATAAGGGATGACGCTGGAGCTCTGGGAACGGCTCTTCATAAATGCTTAGAAAAATATATTCTTAATAAAAGAGATTTAAAATATTTTGATGATACTCCCTTAGGAAGGCGCGCACGAAAAATGGCTAATATTATCATTGGCAGAGCTTTCTTTAATATTGATGAAGTATGGGGATGCGAAGTTCATTTGGCGGGAGAAAATTATGCGGGAACAACAGACGTGGTTGGAATCTTTGACGGCAAACCAGCCATCATCGATTTTAAGCAAACCAACAGGCCAAAACGCGAAGAATGGATCGAGGACTATTATCTTCAATTAACCGCTTACGCCCTGGCGCATAATTATTCCTTTGGAACAAATGTTAGCCAAGGCTATATTTTAATGTGCAGCCGTGAAGGATATTTTCAGCAATTTCATTTAACACCGGATATGTTTCCTGTGTATTCAGAGAAATGGAAAAAAAGACTCGAGGATTATTATGCGTGAGTATGTAGTTTATGGCCAAAAATATCCTTGGATTCCTGGTGAGTATAGAAGTAATTATGATCCAGATATAGATGCACCAAATATTTTGGAAGCAGTGAAAATATATAATGAAAAACCTCGAAATGAATATTACGCGTATAGTGCCCGTTGTATTATGTGGAACGAATCCTGGCAGTTGCCAGACGCAGATTTTAAACGTATGAGAACAACTCGTTTCTGGAAAAAGAAAAAAGAAATGGAAGAATTGGAAAAAAATAATCCTCATTTAAAATTCTCTATGTGGAAAGATAAAAACACAATTTTAAATAACTCTGAACCTGTTAAAATTTTAAAAGAACGTTTTTATATTTATTTTTTAATTCGAGAAAATGAAATAGTTTATATTGGACAAACCGATAATTTTGTCACGCGCTTAAAAAATCATCAAAAAAGAATAACCTTTGATCGCTACTCCATTCAACATTGGGAAGGCGCTCTAGAAGAAGTTAAACTTATAGAAAGTCAATTAATTTTACACCACAAGCCTTGTGAAAATAAGAATTCAAAATGAGTGAATTTATTTTTGGTCCTCCTGGCACAGGTAAGACAACCACCTTACTGGACATCGTTGATAAGGCAATGGCGGAGGGGACGAACCCGAATGAAATAGGATATTTTTCTTTTACCCAGAGAGCGTCAAAAGTATCCATCAAGCGAGCTGTGAAAAAATTTAACAGGAAGTATAAAGATTTTCCATATTTTAAAACACTGCACGCCTTAGCCCGATTCTGTCTCCACCTGGATCGCACATCCATTCTGCAAGACCACGATTACGCGGAGTTCTCCGATCTCATCGGATGGAAGATTCATAATCCCAACAGGCACGTGGAAGAACTGGGAATCCCTGTCTATGAGGATGTCCATCTTTCGCTGATTGATAAATACCGCATTAAAAAAACTTCTTTATACCAAGAATTTAAGGAACACGGGCATTTAGAAGGGGGATGGAAAAAATTAGACAAGCTTGACCGAGGATATGCATCCTTCAAGAAAGCGCGTCAACTCTTTGATTTCACTGATATGATTTCCACCCTGATTAATGAAGAGCACAAGATTCCAACCTTTAAAGTTTTAATCATTGATGAAGCCCAAGATCTGAGTAAACTGCAATGGGAGCTCGTTGATAAACTCATCGAGCGCTCTGAGAAAGTATACATCGCGGGGGATGACGACCAGGCCATTTTTAGATGGGCCGGAGCTGACGTCCAAGAGCTGCTGCTAAGAGCCAATGACTCCAGCAACACGAAAAGCGTGCTTCATCAATCCTTCCGCATTCCTTCCAGCATTCATTCCTATGCGACAGCTTTAATTAATAAAAATAAAAATCGGGAACCTAAGGTGTGGAGTCCGCGCCAGGCGGAGGGACGAATCATTTTTCCTAATTATAAAGATCTTTCTTTATTTAGAAAGGGGAACTGGCTGTTGCTCGCATCCACCGGATATCAACTGGATAAGCTTTGTTCGGTAATGAAACACCAGGGGATTTATTATAGTCGCAAAGGATTTTTTTCCGTTTCTGAAGAATCCATTGAAGCAATGTTCCTATGGAACAGTTTGGTGGAAGGCAATTCCATTTCCTTAAGCGATGTTAATTTAATATATAAATACATCAGTTCTAAAGTAGGACTAAAATGGGGCGCAAAGAAAATGGAAGGGACCGTTGAGGAAGATACTTTCACATTTGAAAAATTAAAAGGGCAGCACGGATTACTTATTCCGGAAAGAACACCGTGGACCGCGGCCCTGGATCGCATCAATGATAGAGAAAAAAGAACAATTCAATCTTTATTAAAAAATAATGAAGATCTTAAAAAACCACCGCGCGTCACCGTTTCTACTATTCACGGAGCAAAAGGTGGCGAAGCTGATAAAGTTATGTTATTAACTGACATCTCAAGAAAGGGATTGGATGCATATTATAAGAATGCAGAAGAGACAAGAAAGGTTTTTTATACGGGAATGACAAGAGCGAAAGAAGAGCTCTATGTAATGGCACCGGAAACTGAAATAGAATTTGGAGAAATACGTTATGAACAGCAAAAGCGCAAAAGACAAACAAATAATGGGAAGTCATTACAAGGATTGCCCCATTCAACCTATTGATTATATCATGGATAATAAGTTAGATTGGTGTGAAGGAAATATTATTAAATACGTTACTCGTCATAATAAAAAGGGAGAAGGTAAAAAAGACATTGAAAAAGTAATTCACTACGCTCAACTTTTACTGGAGAAAAAATATGGAAAACGTTGAATGGCTTCCACCAGAAAGATTACCTGATTTTACTGACGCAAAGGAAATAGCTATTGATTTAGAGACCTATGATCCAGGACTCAAAACTAAAGGCCCTGGCTGGGCTCGTAATGAAGGAAAGGTTGTAGGAGTTGCATTAGCTGTTGACGGATGGAAAGGATATTTTCCTGTAGCTCACGAAGGAGGAGGAAACTTCGATGCAAAATTTTTAAAGCAAAGTCTTAAACCTATGTTATCTTCCAATGCTGCTAAAATTTTTCATAATGCATCTTATGATGTAGGATGGTTGCGCCGTTGGGGACTGGAAGTTAAAGGACGTATCATTGACACGATGATTGCAGCTCCTCTCATCGATGAAAATCGCACGTCGCAAGGACGGCATTATAGTTTAAATGACTTGTCTAAAGACTATCTAGGAGAAAAGAAATTAGAAAATGAACTATACTTAAAAGGACTGGAACATGGTGTGGACCCAAAAGGTGAGATGCATAAACTGCCGGCAATGATAGTAGGTCCGTACGCGGAAAAAGACGCAGAGTTAACATTGAAATTATGGCAATCCTTCCAAAAAGAAATTGTTAAACAAGAGCTCATTAATGTTTTTGATTTAGAGACAGATCTACTTCCTATCTTAATTGATATGAAATGGAAAGGAGTTAATGTTGATTTAGAATACGCAGAAAAAATTAAAAAAGATTTAGCAAAAAAAGAAAAAAAAATACTTGAACAAATAAAAAAAGAAACAGGAGTAGCGGTTGAAATTTGGGCAGCAGTGAGTGTGGCCAAAGCTTTTGATGCAATGGGATTAAAATATGATCGAACAGAAAAAACAAACCAACCAAGTTTTCATAAACAATTTTTAGTTAATCATCCTCATTCTCTTCCTAAGATGATAGTGGACGCAAGAGAAATTAATAAAGCCAGAACAACTTTTATTGATTCCATTCTGCGCCATCAACATAATGGAAGAATTCACGCTGACATTAATCAATTAAAAACTGAAACAGGGGGAACCGTTTCCGGAAGACTTTCTATGCAACATCCTAATCTCCAACAAATCCCTGCGAGACACGCAGAATTAGGTCCTCTTATTCGAAGTATTTTTATTCCTGATGATGACTGTGAATGGGGTAGTTTCGATTATTCTCAACAAGAACCTCGGATTCTTTTACATTTCGCCGACGGCATTAATCACGGCGAGGGGTTGAAAGGAACAAAAGAATTAGTTGATCTATACCATTCTGAAGATCCTGACTTTCATCAAGCTGTAGCTGATATGGCTGGCATTGATCGTAAGACCGCGAAAACAATTAATTTGGGATTATCTTATGGAATGGGAAAAGCTAAATTAGGACACGAACTCGGATTGAGCGAGGGAGATACTAATGATTTATTTAGAAGATATCACTCCCACGTCCCTTTCTTAAAAAAATTAACAGAAGAAGCGATGCGCTGGGCGAATAGCAGTGGTTATTTACGCACACTGGAAGGAAGACGTTGTCGTTTTGAATTATGGCAACCAGCCACTTTTGAACTGCAAAAACCGTTGCCTTATAAAGAAGCGCACCAGGAATATGTTTTAAATCAACGTAAAGGATTAAAACGAGCATTTACTTACAAGGCTTTAAATAGATTAATACAAGGAAGCGCGGCGGACCAAACCAAAAAAGCAATGATAGCACTGGGAGAAATAGGAATCACCCCTCAAATTCAAGTGCACGATGAATTAAATATGTCCGTTCCTCTGGAAAATAAGGAAAAATTTATTTCTACAGTGAAAAACTTAATGGAAACGTGTATGGAACTGAGAGTTCCTTCCAAAGTTGAACCTAAAACAGGAGAATCGTGGGGTCATCTAACGAAAATTATGCCTACGCCGCAGGACTCATAGACGGAGAGGGATATGTGGCAGTTGTCCATCGCTCTGATAGGCGTGCAGGAACACCTGTTATTATCGTAGAAATGAGCTCCTATAAGGTTATTCATTGGCTAAGAGACCTCTTTACCCTGGGAAGCATACATCGATGTAAGAAGCAAAAAAAACACCATAAACAAACGTGGAAATGGCAAGTAAAATATCGCCAGGCCCACAGCGTAGGACGAAAGATCTTCCCGTACTTGATTGAAAAAAAGGATAAAATGTACTGTATTATTCGATATTATCCAGAAAACGCTTGATTTTATCCCCAAAATATCCTAAATAATCCCATTAATATAGAAATGAGAGGAACTTATGACTGATATAAGTAAATATAAATCAGTTGCCGTGAGCATTAAAACTCATCAGCAACTAAAAAAACTAGGCGGTTTTGACTTTAGATCGGTTTCTAAAGTTATAGAATGGCTAGCAAATGAAGAAGAAAAACGTAGAAAGAAGAGAAGAAAATGAAAAAAGAAACTGCATATGGCACCGTAAACAGAACGTGGGAAGTGTCCAGGGAGGCTGATAAAATTAAAGAAGCCTTGGAAACCCTAGTGGCTGCAGCTCACGGCAAAGATGCAAAAAACATTACTGAAGCTACAAAACTCGTTGAAAAGACATTAATAACAAACAACGGGATATCCGATATAATGATCGCGGCATCAGATTGGAGGAATCGTGAACGATTATAAAAATTTATTTGTTTATGGAACTCTGAAAAGGGGCGGTAGACTTCACGATTTTTACCTTAAAAATCAAACATTTATGGGGACTTTCTATACGGAACCTAATTATGTTATGGTGAATCTTGGAGCGTTTCCCATTGTATTTCCTGTTAAAAAAGGAACGGGGCAAAAAATAGAAGGGGAGATCTATGAAATGGATGATCTTCATTTCAGCACGGTTCAAACAATGGAAGAAGGCGCTGGGTATGATACGACACAAGACATTTTTTTATCTAAAGGTGGTGCCATCCATCGCATAGCTTCAATTTTTGCCTATCCCCCTAAATATTTTAAAGGGAAAATAGAATCGAAAAAAGGAGTAGTAAGCTGGGGCAACTAGGATTTCTTGTAATTTAATGAAATATCCCATATAGTACGGCACGATATTAATTAAGGAGGTCTGAAATGGCTGACGTTAATAAAATCGTGTCGCACGTCCTGGATGTTCCAGGTAAAGATGAAGTTCTCGTAAATTATACGGACGGGACTGTTATTAGATTTTCACTGTTAGAATGGAAAACAATTATAAGTAAAGGCAAGGAAGCCTATGCATTTATTTGTGCGAGCGAAGATTATAAAAATTTAATCGATCATTAAGCGCCGCAGGAAAGATTGCCAGTGAAAACATTTTAATCATTTCCTTTTTGTAATTTTTTAGATGACACACCAGCCAGAATCTTAATGCCTTCAGCCAGTCTGTTTGCATTATCTTTTTCCCCTTCCATAAATCCTTGACTTTTGAGATATTCTGCTGTTTCTCTTCCTCGCCTAACACCTTTCTCTTCAACCTCTTTCCATTTATTCTTCACTTCATCCCATTCTTTTCTGTTAATTGCAGTTCCGCATTTCGGGCATGTCACTACCATTAATCGTCCCGCCAGTAGGACTGATCATGCTTCTTCACGTGGTTGTTGGAATCGCATTCTTCTCCCGTCAGGACGGTGTCTTTGTCTTCCAATTTTATTTCTTTTCCGCTACTTAATCCTGGAGGCAACAGATTTGCCATTGTCACCTTGATTTGATTATCCTCATTCCACGTGGATTTTCCCCACCCATTTCCTTTGGATCTCAGACTCTCTAGATCTTGGGTTGTTTCGGGAGGAGAGGGAGGTTGGAACGAAGTGTTCACTGATTCACTGATACTTCCATTTTCCGCTTCGGGAGAAAACAATGCCAATTTATATTTTTCTTCTAAAATCCTGACTTTCTCTGCCAGGTACGCTGTTGCTTTAAGCGCCTTCTTATAATCTTCACGTGAAACACAGTCACCGGTCCCACCACAATTGCATTGCTTTTCCATTCTTTTTCTCCTTATTTATGATTTAGGGTGAGAACTAATTTAAACACATCGTCAGCATTAATCAAGAAATCTTTTTTTAATTATTTTCTTGACACGAATTTAAGCCCTTTTAAGGGGCAGAGGGTAGGTCAATGCACTTCGTTTCCCCAACAATCCCATCCTTCTACTTTTCGCCTTGCAAACAGTTCTATGCGTGGAAGATCGCCACTACACTCAACAATTAAATCTCTAACCATAGCTGGTTTTTGACTATGTAATCTAGGATTGATTTCTTTAAACATATTCCTAGTATTTTTATTAAGGCATTTCATTTTGCCTTTAACACCAAAAATTATGTGTTCAGTACAACTCCTAAAATAGTATCCCATACCCATTTCAGGAGTTCCATCTTTATAAGTTTTAATCCAAGTAATTAATGTTTTGTATTCAAAACCCCAACCCTTACAAATTTCTAAACCTTCTTTAATAAATGGATTTGTAACCCATAAATATAAATGTGCCTTATCATTTGTAATATTTTTAACAGGTAGATTTTTTATATCATCTGTTTTCATTGTGGAATAAGTGTGTTCGTTACTACCATTACCCCAGTTTTCTTTGTACTGCCACGCAGGATCAGCGTAGATGATGTTATATTTCTTATCAGGAAAAGGTGTCACTTTACTATCCAGGGCTTGGGAATGGACAACGCCCCGACCGCTCTTCTTGACACATTTCTAATTTTTTTCGATTCACTA
>Ga0208010_1000443_pt1 | contig 14862 bp, 11 predicted proteins | sample 2_EtaG_FD_184074 | JGI IMG/M metagenome (GOLD analysis project Ga0208010, IMG submission 184074) | Marine viral communities from the Subarctic Pacific Ocean - 2_ETSP_OMZ_AT15125 metaG (SPAdes) (version 2) | ecosystem: Environmental > Aquatic > Marine > Oceanic | place: Pacific Ocean | collected... | reverse complement strand
TATTGCTTCCAAAAACAAATACTTCATTCTCTTCTAATTCTGTAACATTCTCAGGGGTTGGCTCTATTCCCTCATCTTTAAGTACATCCTTTGCAGGTGCTATTTCTCTTTCCATTTCAGCATCAAGCTCTTCTGCTTCAGTCTCATATTTTTGACCAATTTCATCTACTCTTTCATCAAATATCGTCTCTATCGAATTGATAATAGTGGACTGAGATTCAGAAGATATATCTGGGAACATAGTATGAAGTTGTTCTTTGACTTTTTTATGCTCAGCTTTCCTCTCTGAGGAAGACTTTCTTGCACCTGAAACCTCAATAGCATATTCTAGTTCTTCATCAGTTATATGGTCTGCAGTTGGTGCTAGCGGCTCTCCATTTTCTATAGCCCTTTCAATCTCCAGCTTGCGACTTGGAGTTAATTCTTCACTAGGTGCTGCTTTTGAAGATGGCTCTTTTGGGTTAAAGGTTCCATTATATGTGTTATCAGTTACAGTTACGGTTTCATCTGTACTTTCATCTGTAACTGTGACTGCCTCGCTTTCTACGCCAGTTACTATTTCTGATGCATCTGCCTTACTTCTTCCTCCTCCAGCTCCTGGTAAAAAATATGAGAAGGCTGCAACCTGAATACTTTCCCTCATTTCTTCTGAGTTTAGTTTCTCCCAAATCCAAGCAGCTTTATTCTCTATCTGGTCTGGGTGTATATATCCCTCAAGAACCATCTCTTCGGCTAAATATTGTGAAGCTTCTGTCATCATCTCGGCCACAGCTGTCTTAAGCTTATCCTTACTTGGAACAATTACCTCCTTTCCTACCTTCATAATTGTACTAATAGCACCTTCCATAAGAGCAATATTTTTATGATCTCCTAGCCACGCAGCTTTAGCCTGTGAAAACTTATGAAGACGTTTTGCAACATTCTGCCTGAATAAATTCTTACCAACAGTAGTTGTTACGTCTTCTACTCCTTCCATTCCTGCCTCAACTAGGTCTTTTCCCATCTTGCTGTTAATAAAGTGTGGGAGACCATACTTCTTTAGAACACTTAAAGGAACAATAGCTTCAAGGCCACCTGATATTACACCATATACAAAAGAAGCGTCAGCAGCAGCAGCTATTGCCTGATCAGGGGGAAGACCAAGGTCTTCTGCTTCACGAAGAGCTGTGTCAAAATTATTGCCAGCCTCTAATGTAAAACCTGCTCCGACACCAGTAAGAGTTGAGCCTACAGTCCATCCTGCACTCCACCCAGCAGCTGCCCCTGGAGGCCCAGCAACTGCAGCTCCACCAACGGCTCCAAGAGTACCAAGAACAGCACCACCGCTAAAGCCACTGGCAGCTATAGTGCCAAAACTTGTAGAAAATTTCCCTAAGCCATAAGAGAAGTTTCTCCAGTCAGTAAAATATTCTCCCCATCCAACAGGATTTTCCTCATACCATTTCCTTACAGCTTGAATATCAGGGTCTTCAGCTATAAGCTTATCAGTTTCTTCCCTAATCTTGGTATAATTATCATAATCTATTTGATTTAATCTTTTAGTCTCTTGTATTAAAGGCTCAAATTTTTGTTTTATATCCTCTTGGGAGTTAGTAGATATAAAATTCTGATATTCTCTTGATACATGAGGAAGTCTTCTAGCTCTGGTGTAGCCACCCCTAGGATCAGTTGATGGTTCCTTTTGAGCTTCAAATGCTTGTTTGTACTTTAAAGTTTGAGCTAAGTCTTCATCGGTTGCTCTCCCTGATGCTTTAAGTGCAAGCTTGGCACCTTCAATGTCTTGAGGTAGCCTAGCACCAAACTCTCTCCACTGCTGTATAAATGGAGTAGTTACACCATGTGGTTTATGTACTCTTGATTCAGGTTTTATACTGAAATCGGTGAACTTTATATTTGCTAGTTGATCGGGATAGTTATCTTCAAAATATCTTATAACATCATCGTCAGCCATCCATCGTAGCTGAGGGATAGACTGTCTTGCTTGTTCGGCAAAATCTTCAACTCGAAGCCCAGTACCTTGTCCATTTGCCATTTTACTTTGGAAGAGTTGGAGCGACCTGTGAGGCTAATACTTGTTTTAGAAACTCTAAGGTTACATCTCCACCATCAGTTTCCATGTTTGAAATAGCTTCCATTATTGGGCCACGATTTTCTAACAATTCATAAAGACCCCAAACAGAATTGAGATGACTTCTTTGAACGGCAGTAGGCATATCCCCACCTAACAAGTCCAATTCTGTAAAAGCTTCTGGCCATTGTTTCGCTTGTCTAAAATCCCATGATTTACCAAAATACATAAATTCCTTACTCTTACCATGCTTATCTTTACTTCCCTTGTCACCACCCTTTCTATTTTTAATTGCCGTAACAATATCACCTGCTTCCACAGCACTAAACCCTCTTTCTGCCCACAATCTTATTACATTATCAACATCTCTTGCACCAGCTCCCATAAGATTTAAAGCAGGCCAGAACTCATGTTTACCAGGCTGAGCAGATATTGCAAGCGTAGCGAGAAGTGCCTTTGCTGCTTGATTCCTTATTTCCTCAAAAGAAGCATTACTAAGATTAACCTCATTTGGTATTCCAAATGTGAATCCTGCGGGGAACATCTCCCCTTTAAGAGGCATCCAAGGATCGGTTTTTCTCATAGCTTCCATATTTTGTTCTGATCCTTTAACATCAGCAATCATATTATTTATCGTATTATTAAAATTAGTAACCTCCTTTTTCACGCCAGCTCTTATAAGACCTCGATGTGCTCTAGCTGCGGCAGATATATCATCAGCTCTCTTATCAATACTTCTTCGTCTTGCTGCATCAGAAACATGAAATAATCTAGTGGCCTCTTTTAAGTCTCCTGTCTCTAATAGTCTTAGGGATTCTCTCAATGCATCTTGAGCACTGCTCTTAACCTTCTTCCCACCTATAGTAAGCCATTCAGCCTCAGGGAGTTCAATTGCACTCAAGTCAGGCATATCAAACTCACGAGTTTGTGCCTCGGCATCTAACCTTTCTAATGATGCTCTTAGTGTAATATACTCCCCAATTCTTGCAATTCTTTCATCATGCTGACCAGCACTAGTAACATACTTTAATTCTTCTGCCTTTGTATAAGCATCTTGTATATCATGAAAAACACCCATAAGGTCTGTGCTGTGATGATCGGTAAAAATCAAATCTCCACTGGAAAATTCAGATTGCCTCAAGTCCTCAAATTCTCTAATAGATTTATTTAATCCCCAAATAGATGCTTCTTTTTTCTCAAGAAATCCTGCCTTGTCTAACAACTTTTGTCTTTCAATTGTACTAAGAGCCATCATCGCATCATTAGCTGGCACTAGTACCTCTCCTGTAGTTTTGTCGACAACTTCATTATAGCGAGCATCAAACTCATCAAGCTCTAGTAAAGTTAAATTCACATCAGACACAGTATTTAATTCGTCTGCTCGTGTACCGAAAGACTCAAGAACCTTTTTCTCGGCATCAATTACCGCTGCTTCTTGAACTAGTGTTTTTGCATACGTTCTTCCTTCCCCCAAAACCTCCTTAGCATGAATCCTACCTTCCAATGTCCGCCCTTCTGCATAGCCTCTAGACTCTTCAAGCCTCTCTATATATTTCTCCTCCTCATATCCTCTTCGTTCTCTTGTTTTTTCCTTTTCCTCTTTTAGCCTCTGTTCATGTATCTTTTCTGCATACGCATGAGAGTCCTCCTTTCTTATATCATATAGATTTTCTCCATATTCTCTTCTTTCTTCCAAATCTGTTGCCTCATCAGCTCTCCTTTGAGCTCTTTTATATTCATATTGACTTTCATTATAGTCCCTAATTTCTTCCCGTTTTGCCTCATCGTACTCTCTTTGTTCTATTTTGTTTGCCTTTGCATTTCTATTTCTAATATTAGCATTTATAGCTGTAATACTTGCTTGTTGCTGAAGTTTTCTCTCTGACTCTGTTGAGGTATTAGCAAGTTTCTTAAGAGATAACATCACAGAACCAGTGTCAGCAACTGCTTTGGCTGGGCCACCCCCTGCTCTTGCTTGAATTGTTCTACTTAATTGTTCGATTTCTTGTTCTATTGTACCCATTTAATCACCAAATACTGCTCCACCTGCTGGGGATGCAAATTTTGCCCATTTATTTTTTCCAAAAAACTTTCTGAGATTTTTACCAAAGTACCAATCATTCTCAGCAGATTCTGCCTCAGCTTCATATCCCGCCATATCCTCTTCCATTCGTGTAAATGCTTCAAGTTCTTTCCCTGCTGTAGAAACCTGAACAGCCTGCTCACCAAGAGCTTTATCTCCATAAGCCTGGGTTTGTTCTTCTCCAATAGCTTCTATTGCCATGCCTTGTGCAAAATCTGTTCCACCTGAATACTTAAACCCACCAGTAGGAACAGCACTGGTGTCTGAAGTAACTGTTGCTTTTTTACCAAGTCCTTTTGTTAGTTTATCAAATTGATTTTGCAAACCTTGAAACTTAATATTTGCTTCCTGTCTAATCTGTCCCATATTAGAAGTATACATATCCCTAGCTCCCGAAGCCAATCCACGATAATCAGCTGCCGAATCTTCCCTTGAGGAACCAGCTTTATATTGTGAATACAGGTCAACACCAAACTTCGCAACAGCTGCAGCTGCTGCTGCGATAGCAAATGGATTATACTCTTTAAGGCCAGTATTTGGATTTATAGCTCCAGAGCCACCCATACGTTTAAGAACAGCCTTTTCTTGTTTATTTACATGAACAAGTTCAGTATCTCCAAACCTTCCTTTACTGGCTAAGTGGTCATACATTGACTTCATCGTAGGCCTCTTCTGCCTCCACTAAAAACAGGTGTATTATCACCACCAGCCTTTTTAAGTAATTTACTTACGTTGTCCATTAGGGATGGACTTTGTGTACTAGGATAGCCACTCTTTGCCTTAACATAATTAGGCCTATTAAACATATACTGACCAATTTTATCAAATGTTGACATATCAGACCATTTCTTCTGAGGCACTGGTGGTAAATCGCCCCAAGCTTTAAATTCTTGATCTGGGGGTAAAGAAGGAGCTGCTTGATTAGGATCATATTCTAATCCACCAGCCAAGTTAGCCATTCTCTCCCCCTCAGCAGGAAAAGATTCACCCCTCATATATCTTGTCCAATCAGCTTTTGTTCTTGGCATAGAGTCTTTATTAGATATAAAAGGTGTATCCTGAAGTTCTCCAGTATACTCATTCACAGACTTTGGTTGAGTAAGGGCAACTCCTCCCCGTTCTTGGGCAATATCAAAGTTGGACGGAGCTTCTCTCATTTGTTGTCTTTCCCAAGGTGACTGCCAAGGCTTCCCTTGCACACTAAGTAAGCTATGTGGATCATATCCATACTGTTGCTGTGTAATCTGTGTATCACTTAGCATTCCAGTATCTGCGTATTGATAAGGCTCACTTTTAAAATCTTCTACCATTAATCCTTCTGGATCACGACCTAAGTTTTGCCACCAATCCCCATAATACTGATCAATACCTTCTTCAACTGGTGCCATTCCGTGTCTACCTGGGTCTAATACCCTTTCGGATACATTGCTATCAAGCCCCATCTTCTCTTGCCAAGGAGCCTCAGCTGATCTTGCACCTGTCTGACTTGGTGCAAACTTTTGTGCATAGCTTGCATAAAGGCTTTTATTGCCAGACACGATACTAGGGTGTGCCCTCCTCTGCTCAGTTTCTGTACCCATTATATCAATCCATTCTGCTTTCTCTCCATCAGCACCCATTAACATCTGTGTTTCAAGATCAGAATCAATATATTTACCAATTTGAGTTATATCTGAAGTAGTAAGATGTTTCATTACCTGCTCAGAATCAGATGCATCTGTCCATATATCTGCGCCACCTGTCTTAACATCTGGGCCACCCTTGAAGCTTCTACCTAGTTTTTGGTGCCAACTCAAATCCTCCACTTCAAGACCAAGGGCTTCTTTACCAACATCATATGATTCCCACTCCTGATATGATGGAGCCATCATTTGAGAACCTAAACTAAGAATATCTAAACCAGCAGAAACACCAGAAAGTTGTTTTATCTCATTAAGAGTTTTTCTCTGCTTTCCAAGTAAACTCTTCTTTTTCCCAAGCTGCTCTGAGGCAACTGCTTTTCGCTTTCTAGTCTGTGCTGATGTTTTATATCTTGCCATAGCTAAATTTACACTCCACCACCACCGCTATCATAGATGGTTATTTCTTGACTTGCTATCTCATTCCCACCAGTAGTATTGCAAAAGAATCTTTCGAATGCACTACCAGAGGGTATTACCTGTACAATATTCCAAAAATCTGTGCTTGATGGAGTCCCCATATCATGAGTCCACGGAAACGTATCACGTGTTGTATTATTATAGTTATAATTAGCAGTATCATTTCCACTTTGTCTATTTGCTTGCCATTTAGCACTAAGCCAAGACAAGTTATCTAGTACTCTTGTCCAATAAGTAGCTCCACTACCCCAAGTCATTGTAGCTTCCATTTCGTTTCCCGTTGAATTTGCATTAAAGGTATGGAATGTCCCTTCAGGGTCAAAAGTAATAGCCGTACTTCCAGGGTAAAACGAAGACCACAACGCAACATTACTTGAACTGCCTCCTGCCAAATCTCCCCTAAGACTCTTTTGAGTTGTTGAAGTACCTGTAGAAGAGCCAGTTCCAGCAATACACATGCCCAAATCTGACATCTTACAATTTGCTGCATTACGAAATGCCATTTCTAATTTCCTCAAGCTCTTCTTTTAATTCTTTGATTGCTCCAATTAATACTGGAATTAACTCTTGATTCCTAACTGCCTTAAATTCTTCACCCTCTTCACCAAAGTCCATTAAATCCATTTCCTTAACAATCTCAGGGAACACTTGCTCAACTTCCTGAGCAGATAGTCCTAAATGCTTTCCATCTCTCTTCTCTTTGTACTCATAAGATATTGGAGTTAACATGGCAAGTTTCTCTAGGCTCCCCTTCATTGGTTCAATATTATCCTTCAGCCTAATATCAGAAGCTGAGGTTGAGTAAGCCACAATATCTCCAGCACAATCTAATTGACCAGTACTAGTAAATCTATATTTTGAAGTAAGGTCATATCGTAAATAATAATATCCAGTCTCCCAATCATGGTAAGCATGGTTTCCACTATGATGTATAGCTACTCTGGCTGTAGCAGCATTAGTATAACCATTAAGCCATAATTTATCTGCTATAAAAAGGTCTTGAGTAAAGACTGGATTCACCAACGAAGCCTTAGCATTTAGCGAGGTTTGCAAATTATCTATATTACCCACAACATGATTATGTGAATCATCTGCCACAACACAAGTAATACTAGTCGTCCCACTACCAGAAACATCTCCGCCAAGTGTTATCGTTTGATTACCAGTTAAATACCCAGCACCAGTATGATTAGAAGTACAAACATCGCCTGAATTTGTACCTGAGGTATTGCCTAAAAGAGTTAAATGCAAGGATGTAAAGGAATTAGCAGCATGTGAAGTTGCCATATACCCAGAATGAGTATGGTCACCAGCCGCTACTTGCCCAGAACTTGCACCTATATCTGCCTCAGCTGCGTCACCAAGTTCTAACGTAGTTCTTGCTACACTAGCACTTCCAAGAAAACTGGTAGCATCCCCCTCCCAATGCGTATCTGTGTTAAGAGAAGTATTTGCAATGGTTAATACATCGTCATCTGTAAAATTAACATTAATACCAGCACCTTCTGCTATCGTTAATTTGTCACCTGAAGTAATTGTATATTCAGTAGTATCTCCATCTCTAATAGTCCAAGAACCATAGTTATCATAATTTCCAGAAAAAGATGGAGTAACCGTAATAACATCACCAGACAGAGCTGCGTCCCATGTTATTCCACCACCAGCTTCAAATTTCAATGTATCACCACCTGATGCATTAACACTATCAAGATCGGCACCTTGTGCTAGAATTGATACTATTCCATTAGACAAGAAACTTGAAGTATCAACGTCAGAATTGACTGTAATGGTATCTGCGTCTGTCCTAACTATTGTTACATCTGTTCCACCTACAAATTTAATTGCATCAGTACCTGCATCACTGTCTGTTAAAACAAAATTAGCTCCAGTTGCTAGAACAGAAGTAGATATACTGTATGTTAAGCTAGCAGAAGTAATAGCTGCGTCCAAATCATCAAGCACATCCTGAACATTGGTAGAGTCAGAGTTCCCAAATTCATCAGTAGTTCCTACTAAAGTAGCACCACCTACAGCTCCTATCTCTGATTCTGTGTAATATTGAGTATCATGAGTATGGCTGTCATTTGCTACAACGGTGGCTCCATCAGCTCCTATAGTAACATGCCCAGTTATATCTTTATTATCCCATGTATCAGTACCATCGTAAATAAGCATCTGAGCACTGGCAGGACTAGAAATATTTGTATCGCTTGCAGAACCTATCTGCACATTTGATCCTGTCAAACCATCTACATAAGCCTTGGTAGTTAAGGTATAGTCATCGCCTGGAGTAGTAGCAACTGCACTATCTTGCTTCGGCTGTATTTTAAATGTAGCTGACTTAATTACTTTTAAATCATCTATGTTAGCTGTAGCTATATCTTCATCTGAAAATTCTGATGCTACTGCCTTTGAAAAGAACATCTCACGCTGAGCCCAACCATCAGAAAACTTTCCTTCTATAAAATACTTACTAGAAGAACCATTCTTAACAAGGCGGATATCACCGGTATTTCCAGACTCAGTATTCCTCGACTCTGTAGCCTCATCAGCATTAACAGCATCAATAACCTGATTCATATCATCATAAACCTGCTGAAAAGCTCTCTTCTCAACCTCAACTCTTGGCGGTCTCTTTGTACTAATACTCATTTCACCGGACGCCTTCTATATACTACACCAATAGAATCAACATTGGTGCTTTGATTAGTAAACTGGAGCTGCAAATGCTTTGCCTTCCTATTAGCATCAGTTAATTTATATTCAGCATGATCTGTACGATCAGTATGTGTCTTAGCTATATTTGCCCCACCTGAGCTATTGACCTTGGTGAGTAAGCCACTTGACGATGTGGTATCTGCTAAAATCCTGATAACCTTAAACATCTTTGTCTGTGTATCCTGTCCCATTGTAAACTTCTTTGATACCCAGTCCCAATTCCTACTAGAAGTTCCCCCAGCCCACACAAGAAGTTTCCCTCCATTATTACTTACAATAGGTTCTCCATCCTTTCCGGATATAACGGACAATGGAAAGGAGGCACCAGCAGCAGTCCCTGGATCAAACTCCTGTAAATCCCATCGTTTCCTCGGAAGGTTATAAGCCCAAACATAAAAATGATCTTCTGTAGCATGTGGACTATAACTTGAATTTCCTTCTAACTGAGTAAAGACAAGAAATGAGTTATTACGAGCGTCAAACGCTGTCTTTACATGACTTGGAGTAATATTACTCCACCCATGCCCTGTTACATCATCCTTTCTAATTGCCTCTCCAATAATCTCGGGAACTTTTCCATTATGAAAGTAAATATTATTCTTTGAACATATTAACATACCATACTCAGTAACTGTTACACAATGCTTGTTTATTGCACCTACACCTTCAAATGTATCTTCTATGTAGAACGGGTCTGTACTTATCCTATATGTATTATTCTCATCGAAAGCATATATTCTACCACCGAAACCTACTAAAGCAGTTGGCTCCTGGGGTAATTTTATAACATCTGAGCTCCAGTCAAATCTATCAAAATCTCCAGGCTTTGACTTAAATACATATAAACTAGCTCCATCAACAAGATCAGGATGTGAACATTTAGCAATAAAGTGAGTATTATTTATCGTTGCAGACAGAGCATAGTTGGGTGTCAGATTATCAAGTGTCTCAGCCATACCCGTAAAAGCTTCGTAACTTCCCAACAAGCTTCCGGTTTCAACAAATGATGAATAAAAATGATCGCCCATTGCTTTTTGATAAGCATCACTAGTACTAGTAACTGAAGCCCATCCTGTTGGATCATCTGTTGTAACGACTTGTTTAACTAACCTGTACAAAGCAGTTGGGGTTGAAGAGGTTGCTTCAGATCGGTATATCCTGACAGCTGTCACTCTCTTTGGTATAGTAGCAACTACTCTAATAGCTATTCCTATTCCATACTTCTCATCAGATAGTTCTTGTACACTAATATCATCAGACAATGGAGACTCTTGATATCCATCATATATAAACGAAGCTTTGTAATGCTGATAGGTTACAACATCGTCTTGTCCTATAAGTCCACCATTTGTAATAGGATTGGTAGCAATTGAGAGATCACTACCGGCTCTCTTTACAGCAGTATAACTACCATTACCAGCAGAAGTAAATGCTACATGATGTGCTACCCCCACATTCTGAGTGGATAATAACATAAGATTAGCACTTGTTCCCCCAGAACCATCAAGGAGGGCGAATGTACTAGCGTGAGTACCAGCAGAACTATTCCCAGTGATAGTACCATAATCAACTGGGGATTTAGCTAATATAAAATTATTTGTAAATCCAGAACTAGCATATGCTGTAAGAGAGTATGCAGAGAGTGTAGTATTCACCCCATTAGAACCAGCCTGACGTGAAACGATAATAACAGGAGACCCTGAAGTAACTAATGCAACCCCTCGTGACTTTCTAGTTGTTGCAGTTGACGATGAATTGTAGCTATATAGTTCCTGCAACCTTGGTGGATCAGTACCCTGATCAAATAATTGTCCAGTAGTACCATCCTTATTAACAAGAATAATCCCACTATTCATTGAATCATTATGTGTAGTACTGTTAGTATATATTGCTTTGGCGTCAGCTTCTACAATAACCCCAACAACATCATTTTCTTGCACTGAAGTCAAAGCGGCTTTCTCAATTTTAAGGTTAGGGCCTGGAGTTACCCAGTTACCTTCCAGCCCAGACGTATTCATAGACCAAGTCTTATTATCAGGTTCAATGCCCGTACCATCTACGAGGCTACTTCCACCGGCTGTATTTAAAAGTAACTTCAATGTAGTAACACTAGCTTCCCATCTATTGGGTTTATAAGCTAAGAACCATACTGTATACTCATAATTTGAAGCTCCAGTCCCTGTCATGTGTATATCTGATATAGTTGAACCAGTTTCTAGAGCACCATCAGTGTCGTCCCATCCCAATACAGGATAAGATTCTACTGGCAATAAAGTAGTTTCACTTACTTTGTACAAAGTACCATATACACCAACACCTGAATCAAATACAAGAAGATGACCAGAATTTGCACTATCCTTACAAAGTCCAGTTATACTACTATAATTACCAGCCTTCTTAGTAAGAGAGAACTGGTCTCCTACAGAAGAACTTTTATGATCGTACTTGTAGATTTGGCTTCCCTGCCAGGATACAGCATATACATAATCAGCATCACCGACTGCCTTATAGAAGATTGGCACGTTTGTTGGCTTATCAACACTAGCGTCTTCCATGGTAATACCACTGATAGCAGAACCGAACTGCTTATGAGGCATATGACCTACCCACTTTGGAACATCAGAAACGCCATTACCCATCCCAATATGTACTTCTCTGTTGTTCACTGACATAGTTACATCATTTGCAGAACTAGTCACAGAACCAAGTGAAGAAGCAGAAGGGCTATTCCCATAGAAGTCATCCACTTTCCATATGGTATCAGTACTTCTGTAAAAGATATAATCACGAGTACCATCTCCTTCACTTATAAAGGCGGCCTCAGAAGCATATGCTGTACTTACAAGGTCACTACCATCCACTGCTAACCCCTTCAGTTTCCCATCAGTAGTTCCTACCTCAAGGTTCAATGAGAACTCAGCTGCATCATCAGGAACATCCTTTATGTCAGGAGATGTCACTGTTCCCGCTTCGAACTTGGTTATTTCAAAGACTTCTTTAGGCATTATTTATCTCTATACCAAAGGTCTGAAGGATTATCAAGTTTGGTTACCATTTTTGCCTTTTCTAGTAGATCGTACATTTTCCCAGAGAGGCCTTCTTCCTTCATTTTATCCAGTAGATAAGGTTCTCCCCCAATAGTTCCCATGGGATTACGTATGTTCCTAGGACGTGTAAGACCAAGCTTCTCACCTGTAGTTCTTTGCGGAGCTGTCTCTTCACCTGGAGCGGGAGGGCCTTGACCTTGATATCCTGGGCCACTAACATCGGCATTCGGGTCTTGAGCATCTCTGTCTGCTTGATAAGCTCTGATAGCTGCTGTTGACATTGGCCCTATCTGAGAATCAATATCACCGCTATAGAAACCAGCATCTCTAAGAGATTCTTGAAGTCCTCTATTTGCACCTTCATCAGAAAAGCCACCTGCTGACGCTTGGTTAAGATAATCCTCTACTGATCGGGGACCTCTTGCTGAGCTAATTGCATCACCCGCTGCACCTGCAAACTTACCTGGTATACCTTTTAGAGCACCTAGTAATCCACTGATATCATCACGAAGACTCCGACCTTCACCTCGAACACCAGAAAGAGTTTCTCCGGCTCTAAGATCAATATCCTGGCGTTGTCCTGGTTCATAATAAGGACCTTTATTAGTAGCAAACTGATTAGAAGAGGCTATGTCCTTCCAATCCTGTCCGGCTCTCTGTCCTATACCACTGAGGGTTTCACCCTTCTGGACTTCATAATCACCTTTTGCGGTGTCAGTTAAGTACTGATAAATCCGTCCTAATCCACCTGCCATCTCTTTCTCCTTTGGAGCGCGTTGAACGCTCCCTGTTTTTTTATCAAATATGTCAAACGAATGCTCATCAAACCAAGGATGATAAGGTACTGGATTTCCTTCCTTATCTTTATGTCCTGACCCTTTATTTGAATACTCAGCATCCTGTGTTGCCATATTCTCATTCCACCAATTACTAAGTCGTCCCTTACCGGGCATTGTTGGTCGTCTACCTCCTGGATGGATCGAAGGTAACCAGCCTTTAAGTGCCATATCCGCTTTTAAATACGGATTAATTTTCTTTGGAGTTCCCTGTTGTCCTGGCCAATGACTTCCAAGGTAATGCATCGTTTCATGAGGCATTGACTGTTCCCAATTACTCTCTTTAAAGTTAATTGTCTTATCCTTATCGCTCCAATATGCTCCTGCACCTGAAGATACACCCTCCTTTGTTTTATGCCAATCCCAATCTTTATCTGCAACTGGATTATACTTCATTTCACCAGATGTAACAGCAGATAGAAGATCGTCATACGACCTTGTTACAGAAGGTCTCCACTTAATCCATTTCTTTATATCACCTTCATTCTCTCTTAAGAACTTTTCTACGTCAGCTTGATAATTTTTAGCCATGGATTAACTCTCCCCAAAGAGATGTCTTTCCATTTATAATCTGCACTACGTGCACTGTAAATAAACCCTTTTCATAATAATCCACAACTGCGAATGCGTGACTCCAATTGTGCCTTCTATTCTGTAACCAAGCATTATCTTTATCACTCGTCTTCTTTAAGCATCCAATAGACCATGCCGATTTAGTTCCATCAAGGTGCGTAACGCTACACTGCTGGAGGTCGTGATGGTGTCCATACATAATATTAGAACCGAGCTTAAGAAGATGAGTCCTCGAATGATGGATACCGGAGAAATGATGTCCGTGATAGTAGTACAATTTTCCAATCTTAAGGTACTTCCCAAATGGATAGAATTTGTATCCTCTTTCTTTCCACTTGCAAGACTCCTCAAATCTGATGCCAGTAAGGTACGGGTTCTCATCAACAAATCTATTGAGCCATTCATCATGATTTCCTTCACAGATATACTTTTCTGTACAACCTGACTTATCAATAGACTCATCAATAACATCTTGCGCCTTATTAACTGCTTCAATTTCTTCGTGAACAAACGGTAACTGATACTCTAACGGTGGTCTCTTCTTCTTTCTCCACTGCCAATGAGAGACTGATGACCATTCTCCAACATCTCCAAGGTCGATGTAGAAATCTGGCTTAATAATTTCAATTGCCTGCGTAAGGCAACTAACAGCCCCATCGTCTCCAAGGGGAAAGTGCTTATCTGGTGACACAATGCCACGCTTAACTACTCCTTTATCTAGTTTGGCAATCCTGCCCATACTTCGTCCCAATCCCTAGGATCAATTGCTAAAGATTGGGCTCTGTCTAAATATCTTTTGGTGGTACGTTTTGTGAATCTTAGGAGGTATTCTTTACAGAATTGACACTCCCATAGTAATGGGTCATCCTCAAGGGCTCCGAGGATTTCTACTCCATCAATTTCTCCGGAGCCGCAATACGGGCAACAATCTGGTTTATCCTTCCAGTGTTTCGTCCCCTTAATTTCTAGATTATCGTAAGCACCCACTTAATAATCCTTTAAGACCTCCTTGATCTTTTCCAGCATCTCATCATCCTTCTTGGACTTGGTAGCCTTAACAATCATTCCCACAATCTTGAGAATGATAGACTTAGCACCTTTCTTTCTGACTTGACCAGCAATATAAACGGACAACATACTCATGATTCATCTTTCATAATCTTAACTCCGACAAGAACCTTCTTTATAGAAGTCCAAACCAAATCATCCATCTTACTGGGAGAAAGTGCAACAACCTTATCTATTGCCATGATAGCGATTAGTGCATATTCCCAATTTTCCATCATAAAGTCCATTACAGACCTCCTATTATTTATCCAAATACTACAGAACTAACCAGAGCGAGAACAGAACCAAGAATGACACCAACAAGCGAACCAAGCCCCTTAAGCCACGCCACCTGTTTCGCAAGGTCAGATTGTCGCTCATCCAATTTTCC
>Ga0208010_1000435_pt1 | contig 15021 bp, 20 predicted proteins | sample 2_EtaG_FD_184074 | JGI IMG/M metagenome (GOLD analysis project Ga0208010, IMG submission 184074) | Marine viral communities from the Subarctic Pacific Ocean - 2_ETSP_OMZ_AT15125 metaG (SPAdes) (version 2) | ecosystem: Environmental > Aquatic > Marine > Oceanic | place: Pacific Ocean | collected... | reverse complement strand
GCCATCAAATATAACGGTGAAAAAGTTATTTATCCTTTAAGAATCGAAGACCTTGAAGGTAATGTGGTGTGGAGCAGATAAATGAAACTCCTACTTGAAAATTGGCGAGAGTACATAGAAGAAGGTGATCTCTCCGGAGGCGCTTGCTACCGTGCCACATACAGGACAATAAAAAAATGAAACTTTTAATAGAAAATTGGCGAACATTTATAAATGAATCTTCTCTATCGCGACTTCACCAGCACACACAAGAACATGATACGGCAATTATAACAGCCCATCGTAATGATCCAGAAGATGCCGCGGGGTGTATAGAAGCACCCCCCGAAACAGGCAATGACAATGATACACGAAATAGAGTACTTAAAGCCGCCTTATTACGCGCGGGAATGGGCGTCACCGCTGTAGATGGGTCTTATGTTGAAAATTTTGAAGACCCCGATCCGCTTAAAAGAGTTGAAGTAAGCGAAGAAAGCTTTTTTGTAGTTAACCTAAAAGATAGCGGTACCTTTGTTGATGAAGTTAAAAAGCTAGGTGAATTATTTTGCCAGGATTCTATTTTAATCATTCCTCGCGGTGGTACTGGTGCATATCTTTTAGGGACAAATGATACCTCGTTCCCTGGATTAGGAAACGAAGAGTCAGTTGGAGATTATTCGGCCGGCCAAGAAGCAGAATTTATGAGCAGAGTTCGCGGACGTCCATTTACATTTAAAGAAGTAAAAGAATTGGAAACCTATGAAGGGCTATCTAGAAACGCAAAGTGGGCAGTCGCCAAAATGACCGAGAGATTATTTAAAAAATGAAACTCCTACTTGAAAATTGGCGAGAGTATTTGAATGAGGAAGTCAAATTTAGCGGCATTCTTAAATTAATACCTGAGCCGCAGATCATTTCTCAAGCAAAATCGCTTATAGAAACTTTGCCTCCGGAGGCGGTACCTTTAGGAGATGAGCGCTTACATGTGACACTTGCTCATCAAAGCGTTTTAAAACCATTTAGAAAGCAACTTAAAGCTTTGGCAAAAGCGGGAGAGCTTCCCCCTTCTCCTCCGGTTGTTTTAGGAAACGAATGGGAAGAAAGAGTGGATGAAGAATTGGGCCGTAAATCTTGGGTTGCCTGGGTGGAGAATCAAGACGAATTACGAAATTATGTTAATCAAGTTATGGAATTGGTCGGAGGCCCTCCGGATCCAGAACCGGATCGTCGTTTTCATATCTCACTCGCAAACCTGACTGGTAATCCTGGGGATTCTGTTAAATGAAACTCCTACTTGAAAATTGGCGAGAGTTTTTGAAAGAAGGGCCCGCCGCTACGGCCATGCGCTTAGGCATTGATATCGCCCACGTAAAAGCTATTGAAGAAACTGGTCTTATTTTAAATCGATATCTTGGAGAAGGTTCATATGGCAAAGTTTATGAAGTCGAGGATAAAGAGACAGGCCAAAGAATGGCGGCAAAAGTAGTGCCAACAACGAGCACAGGTTTTGCTTCCGAGACTAAAAATTACAATTGGATAATAAAAAATAGAGATAAGCTACCCAACGATGTAAAACAACACCTAGTAGAAGTATACGAATTAATTGAAATTTCAATTAATCCGTATAGGAAGTATCTCATTATTCTAATGGAACAGCTTGAACCTGCGCGCAGAGATGTTATTGATCAAATTTTTGCTCACGACAAAGAATCTAAATATTCCGAAGAGAAGGAAGAAAGAATTCTTAAAGATCCAGAGGCAACCTATGAAATTATTAATAATGTTCTTAAAGCAAACAATATGCTTAGAAATATGAGAAATTATAGAGGATTAAGCAACACAGATCGAACAAGGGCAGCAAATAGCATTCTTGGTGTTTTTCTATCCGATCAAGAAGTACCTGAGAGTTCAATAGAACAGGTTTACACAATGCTGCAAAACTATGAAATATCTACTCCTCGATGGCAAAGACTTTTTAATGCAATCTTAAATGAAGCTGAGAAGTTATTACTATCTCCTGCCGCGGGAGTGATCAAAACCATGGAGAAGACGCTCACCCAAGACGAATTCACGCTCCCGGTAGACCGGTCCATAATGTGGAGCGCTGCCGAGTCGATTGACAAGGCATTACAGTATAATCTGAGCAAACAAATTATACCTGTAAAATATGGTGCAGGCTATGTCGACCCCCAAGCTGGTGCCGGCCCAGAAATCGCGGCAGTCTTTCCAGAAATTGAAGGCATTCTAAAAACAATCAAATATTTTGCTGAACACGGCTGGAGGGCCCGCGATTTACATGCTGGAAATGTCATGACACGCGCCCACACAAATCAGCTAGTTATAGTGGATGTTGGGCTATTTGTGGTGGAGAGAGATTTTAGATGAAACTCCTACTTGAAAATTGGCGAAGATTTTTAAACGAGAAAAAATGGGAAGACTTTGAGCATCCCAAAGATCAATGGGTAGATATACCCACAAGTGATATTAAAGCAGCGCGGGATCCCATTAACGTTGATCTATCAGATGAGTTATATGATCTTATTGATATCGCCTATAAACCTATAGGAGGCAATTTTGATTTTAAAAACTCCGGAGATCTCCCAGGAGACCACGATGATTGGACTGCGATAGATATTGATGCTGACCCGGAACCTGATGCTCTGCGAGTTAGCAAAACAAAGCCGGCCGGAACCAAGATGACTGTGGCCGGCCACGACGGCACTAAACCTGGAAAAGATGCATATATTGGCAGAACTGCCGAATTATTACTGAAGCCAGGATATTACGCGGAGATGTCTAAGAAAATCGCGCGCATTATGATTAAATATTATAATATCCCCCACGTAGATGATCCCGAAAAAGTACAACAAGTACTTGGGAGCGATAGACCAATAAAATGGTTAGGACCCCACCCAGAAGGAAAGTTTCCTGGCATTGATGGCTGGTATACTAGAGATCTTGGGCCCAAGAAAGATGTCCTTAAAATTATGCTTGGGAATCCAAAATGAAAATTCTTTTTTTGCATGGTCTCGAATCAACTCCTGGAGGACAAAAGCCCACTACTCTATCAAATGCGGGACACGAGGTTATCGAACCTTATCTTCCCGCGAATAATTGGGTTGATAGTGTGGCTGCAGCGCAAGAAGCATATGACGAAGAGAAGCCAGATATTGTAGTTGGATCTTCGCGTGGAGGCGCAGTAGCTATGTCTGCCGATCTTCCGGTAAGTAAAATGATTTTAATTGCGCCGGCATGGAAGAAATATTGTCCTACCTGCGCCATCTCACCCAACACAACTATTCTTCATTCTCCGGAAGATAAGATAATAGCATTTGCCGATAGCCAGCTTTTATCCAAGATGTTCGGCGCCGAGCTAATTATAGCCGGCGAAGATCACCGCATGAATGATAGCGGAGCGCTTGCCAAGTTAATACAAGCAATAAATGACTCATGAAACTCCTACTTGAAAATTGGCGAGAGAACCTAAAAGAAGATCAAGAATATCAAATTTATTGTGATATGGATGGCGTTCTTGTAGATTTCGAGCAAGGAGTAGTAGATTATATCACCGATAAGATTAAAACCGGCGAAGCGGAAGATTTACGTTTAGCGATTAAACGAGAATATATTACCAAGGGTGATTTAAGCGGAGTAGGAAAAAACCAAGATGTGCGCAAATACATGTATAAACAACTTAAAGATGCGGCAGACTTTTGGGAAAATTTGCCATGGATGTCTAATGGCCCAGACTTATGGGCTGCAATTGCTCCTTATGATCCCAATATTTTAACAACCCCCATGGGATATGGTTCGGAGATTGGAAAACAAGCTTGGATTGATAAAAATTTAAATCCACCTCCTCAAAAAGTTTTTATGTCAGATGAAAAATATAAATGGGCCAATAAAAACAGCATTTTGATCGATGATTGGACAAAAAACACCATTCCTTGGGAAGAAAAAGGTGGATTGGCCCTTTTATATAAGGATAATGAGATAGAAAAAACACTGGCCCAACTGCAGGAACTCGGACTGTAAACTAATTAATAGAGTGCGGAAGGAGGCATAAAAATGTCACAGGAACCGAGTTGGGATCAATATTCACGTTTAGTTTTGCAGCAACTAGAAACACTGTCAAGCGGCATCGAGGGGCTACGTGTAGAACTTCAAGATGTTAAAAATCAGTTAACAGAACTTAAAGCAAAAGAGGACCGAGTACAAGACTTAAAGGACTGGAAAGAGAAAATTGATGAGGTCGCATCCCCTTCACAACTACAAAATGCACTACAAGAAATTCAAGATTTAAAAACGTTTAAGACAAAAGCAGTAACAATTTTTACTGGGGTGCAGTTTTTAATGGCCTCCATACTTGCTATATCTCAGCTTATGTAGCTAATTATAGCATGGGATTTGACTACATTGATGAAAAAAAGTTTAAAGCACTTATTAAACAAATTAGCGGCACCATTACGGAAAAAGATGGAGAACTAGTCCCGTATCATCGGATAAAGGGACATGGGGATATTTGGTGTTATCATATGACAACTCGTACTTTTATACGATTAGTTCGTGGAAATAGTATTTATGTGATTAACTGGGGTGATGATACAGATGATAAGTGTTTGGTTTATTGCGCTGATGGAAGTTTAGTACTAATTCCCAAAGAAGAAATTGAAGAAATAGGTTTTGATTAATGTTGTTTACATTTAATAAATTTTGGAAAACATTATTGTTATTAGTTGGCTCATGGGGCGCTTTCGGCTTGTGGGGATATGAATTTACAGCTATTACTCTACTGGCTCTCCTGTTATCTTATAGCATCATAGACAAATGAGAAGAAAGCGGAAAAAGAGTCGCGATTACTGTGTAACCGGTATTATCGAAGTGTGCAATATTACGCCCGGGCGGCGGGGCACTACATTATTAAACTTAGATGAGCCCGTAAATATAGAAATTCTAGACATTTCGGGATCAAATGCCGAAAAAAGCCCTATTTATGATACCGCCAATGAGAAATCAAACGAAAATAAAGAAATATTTACCAGCGGATCCGTCGCTAAAGGGGAAAACCCTCTACATTCTTTATAAATTTGACGTTTCCAATGAAGAATTAATGTCAGATGGACCTTTTATGAAAAAAGACGAAGCCTATAATAAAATGAATCTGCTCCTGCAGAAAGGAATTTGTTCATGGGTGGTTGTCTACAATGGATGAAAAGCCTTCATTTGGAGAAATCGCCGCCAATAATTTAAAAGTAGGGGATATTGTAGAATGGTCTAAGTGGAATTCAGAAATGAGCGACTGGGAATCAAATTATGGTGTTATTATGGAAGTAAAAAATGAAATAAAGGGTAATCGCCTTGTGTCGGTTTCGATTGTTGTCCCTCTCTCGGGACCAGGACCAGAAATGGAATTTTTTACACCAAGCCTTAGATTAGTATCCAAAGCTGAATCAGTAGGGGAATAAAGTGATAGTAGATCATATTGCTATCCGCGTTGAAGACTTAGAGGTGGCCGAAAAATGGTACTGCGACAATTTAGACGCAAAGGATACTTTTAAAGACGAGAAATACACTCGAATACAAGTCCAAAACACATATATTGCCTTAATCGACCAAAAATACTATCCGCATGCTCACTTTGGCGTCTTGGTGGAAAAGATGTGCGATTTACCTCTTGAAAAGGGAGAAGTAGTAAAACATCGCGATGGAACACTCGGAGTTTATGTAAAAGACCCATTTGGAAACTATTTAGAGTATATTTGGTACTCGGATGAGGCAAAAAAGGTATTTTTAGATAATGATTGATATTATTAGTCCCATGATTAAGCAATTTTTACCTTTTGCACAAGAACGAATGGGGTTCAAGGACCCACCCAAATTATTTTTACGTGGAGATGCCCAAAATGCTAATAACCCTCTCGGGAAAACGGCATTTTATGATCCACAGGCCAAATCGGTAACTTTGTACATTACAGATAGGCACCCAAAGGACGTTATGCGTTCATTATCGCACGAATTAGTACATCATTCCCAAAACTGCCGCGGCGACTTTAACGGCGTCGGAGAAATGGGCGAAGGATACGCCCAAAATGATGAACATTTGCGTGAAATGGAACGTGAAGCGTATGAAACGGGAAATATGTGCTTCCGAGATTGGGAAGACAGCATAAAAAGTACTATTTATTTTGAACATCTACAAAAAGGAGCTAATAACACGATGTCTATTAAAGAATGGAAAAATGGAGAATTAACCACTCTCCTCACAGAAGCTTGGGGATTCGGATTCAATCTGAACACCTTAAAGGAAGATCGCACAGGATCTGGCGTAGGTCATGGCCCTGGTGATGTCGCCGGCGAAGACGAAGGCGAAAAAGAAAGCGAAGGCAAAGAGCTTAGCAAGCGCGAGGAAGAAGATCTTCGCGAGGAAGATGAAGAAGAAGATGAGCCCATCGACGAAGCCTCCGGTGATCGCAATGATGACGACCGTGAGCGCGGCCGCAGTGCAGGACACAGCCAGCGTGCTAGTTCGGGCGGCAAACCGGGCATTTCAGAAGCACAAGTCCGGGAGGTTGCCAAGAGAGTGGTAGCACGACTGCGACGAATTCAACACCCTAACACTAAATAATAAGAAGGAAACATATCAATGTCTTTGAATAAAGATTGGAATCAGTTTCTGTTGGGCGAAGGTCTGGATAGTAGGAATGTTTTTACCTATCTCCAGGGTTTGGAGGAGATTATCTCCACCTTGAAGCCAAAATCAATGACAGAAGAACGCCGACTTGCATTGGCCAAGCAACATCTGAAAGAAGCTCGCAGATATGCGCGGCAAATGCAGAATGAACTTCAAATTTTAGAAGAAAGGCTCTCTATCTTAGAAGAAAGCCTCAATGAGGGGGCATAATGGGTGGCGCAGCCGGTCATATGGCTCATCCCTTCGATTTGGGATGGGTAAACTCGGGTTCTGACCTCTTAGACTTCTTTGAGAAGGCCAAAACCTTTGTAGAGAAGAAGGGAGCAGGCGCTGTCAAGATAGATGGGGTCAATGTGTCCTTTAAAGTGGTGGGAGATGACGAAAACAAGCAATTTGCGGTTGATCGAGGCTCTTTAAAGCCAATAGACATCGAAGGAATCACGATGGACCGCGTTGACGACCGTTTTCCGGAAGGACACGGCATGCGGCCGGCAATTCGCACACTTTTGTCCATATTAAACGCCGCTTTACCCGATATTAAGTCAGAATTGGAAGAATTAGGCATGTGGGTCGACCCATCTCGGTTTTTAAACACCGAATATGTCGAAGGAACAACCAATGTAACGGAATACGACGAAAATTTCCTTGCAATTCACGGATTAAGCCAGTTTTACCATAAAATACACTCCAGAAATGGACAAGAACGTCCCGGAATGGAGCGCCCAGAGGGGGTTAAAGCCCCTAGCGTTGAGGTACCTTATAACCCCAAAACAATGGAAAATTTAGTCAAAAAACTCAATATAGTAGCTGAAGAGTACGGTTTTCAGGTATATGGGTCGGTTCCAACTGAGAAAATGGATGAAATTGACTTTTCATCGACCTTATCGCAACCTTTTACCGTAAAAGTCTCCGATGATCGCGAAATAACGAAATCATTGAAGGAATGGCTCTCCGAAGCAACCAATCCACGCTATAAGGTGGTTAAGTTGAAGGATGGCAGCCGAACACACGCTCTTCACAAGCAATTATACATGAATATCTTGAATGGAGAGACTCCTATCGTTAATCTGATCGAAGATAGCGATGCGGAAGCCGCAATCTACGGTGCAGTGCTCATGCATGCGACTAGAATGCTTGGAAACGATGTTATGAGGTCTTTAACAAGCCCAATGGGCGATGTAATGAACCATGAGGGAATTGTTATGCGAGATGAGAAGCTTTTCGGGTCAAATCCCGTCAAAATCACTGGAGACTTTATTGTTGGCAACCTAGGGGGTGGTTTTGGACAAGTTACCGAAGAAGAGGGAGAAGGATACCGGTCAGGCCGGGCCCTTCCCGATTCAGACGCTCCTAATAACGAAGCCGAGGCTCAAGCCGGCCCTGAAGAGAGTCGACAGAAAATTGCACTGATTCCGGGCGCATTTAAGCCCCCGCACCGCGGCCACTTAGGAATGGTCGAAGAATACGCCCAAAGAGCCGACAATGTAGTTGTTTTAATCTCATCGCCGGTTAAATCGAGTCGAAAACTCCCAAATGGCCGCGAAATTACCGCGGACGACTCTAAAAAGATTTGGGAGACCTTAGTTTCACATTTGCCGAACGTAGAAGTCCAGATATCGCCGCATGCTTCCCCTATTACTGCAACATATGATTTTATAGGAAAAGACGGACCCCTCGAACCAGGAACCGAAGTAATTTTAGGTGTAAGCAACAAAGGAAGAGATGTCGACCGTTTTAGTCAGGCTGAGAAATATGCAAAAGAAGGGGTGATACTAACACCACCCGGCTATAGCGCAATCGATCCTATCTCTCATTCCACATATTATATGGATATTTTAGGACATTCTCCCTTAAAAGACGAAATGCCGAGCATGACTACCTCGGGGAAAGACCCTAGGGACTTTCATGCGTCAGATATGCGATATTTGCTCGGACAAGCCGAATCTGACGAAGAGGCGGTCGAATTATTGGAAGATTTTACGGGGGAAGATAATATTTTTGATGTATTGGCAATTTTAGGATTAAATACTGGATTAAATGAATTAGCCGGAGGGAATGCCATGGCTGCCGGCGCAGTCGCAGGTGCCGTGGGCGCGCAGGGCGGACCATGGAAACGCGGCAATTTAGATCAAGAAAATGAAGAAGAGAAAAAGCGAAGCAGACTGAAGAAAGAAAATGCAGATTTATCTATGGTCGATGAAATTATGCGACTATTTACGGAGAGAGGTATTATGCGATGACCGCTAAACAAGAAGAATCCTTAAGAGAGAATATAAGACAACTTATCGATGTTGTCAAGCAAAAAAGAACAATTAATGAACAAAATTTGATGTTAGAAGAAGATCGATTGCGAAATATCGTTCGGAATTTGATTGAGGTTGAGTTAAGGCACCTAACAGAAGCTACCACTCCCGATAACGAGCCTACTCCCAATAAATCAACAGGTATTAACGTTTTAGAGGACCTTTTAAAGAAAATTATTCCTGTTCTCGAAACAGATTATAAATTATTGACAACCGACGCAACTCAGCGCGAATCTTTCCGCGGACACGTTATTAATGCGGTAATTGCCGCGTTGACACCGGCCGAAGCAAACAATGAGGCGGGAGATGAAGCCGCAGCAGTCGATTCTTTGGAAGAAGAAGTAGATATTGAAATTGGTGATGCTGCAGACGATGAGAAGTTTATTGATATTCGGACTGATGCTGAAAAGGCCGACGCTGATGAAGAAGAGGAAGAAGACCCTAGGGATGAATTTGGAATGCAGGGTGCCGACGAAACCGGCAGAAATGTAGCTTATAATGCTTTCAAGAAAATTCAGACCTCTATTCTTGATTCTTATGAACTTTTGTCCAATACCGAGGATCAAGAACTCTTTTATGATTACTTAATTGCTAATTTGAAACTTTACTTTGACAAATTCGAAGGAGAACTGGCAACGGATGTGGAAGAACCCACTAATCAAGCTTATGATGATGCGAAAGCCGAAGAAGAACCCATGGGAGAACCCGCTCCTCTCGAAGGTGGCGAAGAAGAAATAGAATTGGAACTTTAAAATGAAGTTATTGATGGAAAATTGGCGAGAATACGTCGCCGAAGAAAATGAAAGAGTTATTTTAACTGAAGAAGAGCTAAATGAGCTTCTGCAAGAGATTGGCGCCTTAAAAAGCTTTATGGGGCGCATGCGAGGCGGCAAAAAGTTTGGAGACCATGGATATGGTTGGGAAGCAGCCGTAGAACAGTGGGAAGAAGAAGACGCTCAGAAAGCAGCCCAAAGTTTAGGACTCTCGGGCGTTGATTCCAAAGAAGATTTTAAGGCTAAAGTCCAAGATACTATCCAGAGGGCTGAAAAGTCCGGAGATCCACGGGCAAAAGAAGCCGTTGCAGCCATAACCGGCAAAATTGAGAAATCCGCGCCTGTTGAACCCACACAGCCGGCCACACCGACTCCCGAACCGCCTCCCGAGAATGGAGCAGCCGTTGCGGGGGCTGGTGGAGGTGAAGCTCCACCCGCTGAACCGCCAACTCCTAGTGGGGGCGAAGAAGGCGAACACCAAACATCGGTTCCAGGCGCTCAAGTTGGCACTGCCGACAAAAACGAGCTTCGCATGGTGGCCTCCCAACTTGCAGATCCTTATGGCGGAGGACGCTTAAAAGGATTAAAGTTGAGTCCAGAAGAAATGGCGGGTGTCCGGCAGTTCTTAAGCGATTGGGCCAAGACCATGAATATGGAATTAATGGAACGTTTGTTGTATGTGTTCGAAGAACAACGTCGTGGGCGCCTTCAAAGACGTGCCCCGGCCCAACAGGTAGCACAGGCGGGTTTGCAGCCCTTAGATTTAACTCAAATCTATGATATTATTGAAGACGAAGAAAAAGCGAAACTTGCAGCCGCAATGATCGCCCAAAGTCTTGAAAACGTGGGTGTTCGTGCTTTAAATTGGCGTGAGCCGCCACGACCCGAAGTTGAAACTGGAACAGGCGCCGAAGAAGAAACTGGTGTTGGTGGTGAAGAAAAGACCGGCGTTGGTGGTGAAGAAGAGACCGGCGTTGGTGGTGAAGAAGAGACCGGCGTTGGTGGTGAAGAAGAGACCGGTGTAGACGGTGGCAAAGAAAAAGAAAAGAAGCCAATCGGCCCGGGCCGGCTGGGTGGAGATTCAACAATCATCGCGGACATACTTACTTCTGTCATCGCAGTCCAGATCGAGAATCAGGTTGGTGATCGTTTTGCAGGAGTATGCGAAGGTTTCCCAGTCTGGAGTACAGCTGTAGGTGCCATAAAAGCTATTTTCACTATAGATATCTGTGAATTTATAATAGGCGGAGGACTCGAAATCACCCGACAATTTTGTTCCGAAGCATTATCGGACATGCCGGGCATGAAAGAAGCCTCCGCGGCCCTCGAAGTAATCGTAGGCTCCAAAAACGCAAAGATGCTTCAAGCGGCCGAGGGAGATTCCGAGAACATAAAGAACATTATAGAGAATGTAGGCGCTATACAACTTGTGGCTGGAACCATCACTGCGGCCGATGAGGGTCTATTAGGAGAGAAAGCGGACCGTGCTCTTGATACATTCAAAAAGGTGTCTGTATCAAAGGCTCTCGAAATGGGATGCTCAAAAGTACCCGGGTCAGCGCTGCCGAAAAGTCTCAAAGACCCGAAAACCAAAAAAGCGCGATGTGGTGAGATCACTACGATTATTACAGATAAGATCAAAAACGCCGATGACAAGGAACAGGGCGCCATGATGAAAGCCGGCCGCGGGGTTGCCGGCAAGGCTGTCGAAGCATTCCTGGATTATGGGTTCGGCGAGATACTGATAGAGAAATTTAGAGACTGGGCTAACGTAGAAGGAGAAGAGAAAAAAGGAAAAGAGGAAAAAGGAAAAGAGGAAGAAGAGCCTGCGCTTAAAGTGCCGTCTGATGCTGGCTTCCCCCATCAGACTCCAAAATCGATGAGAGATGACCAGAAGTCAATGGCCTCCCTCCAAGAAGCCCAACTTAAGCGTTGGAAAGAATTAGCCGGCATAATACACTCATGAGAACGAAACCATTAAATAAACCCAACTCCATGGGAATGATTATGGAGAACTTCCGCCGCTATCAAAAAGTAGTGGAAGCTGAATGTGGACCATCGGACAACGTTATTTACTTGTTCGAGAGTAACCGAAGAGTTCCCACCACCATCACTGTAGATGAGCTTAGAGAACAGAACAATAGTGGGAAGATCTCTGATGAAGAGTACGTTAGAATCTGGGGCGAGTCTTTTGATTATGAGGCGAAGGAAGTTGACCGTCTTTACGAGCAATATTTGCTTCAAGAACAAGATGAAGAGGTGGAAGTTGCCGGAGAAGAAGAAGAAACAGTCGAAGCTCCTGGCTGGCTCCGGAAATTAGGACAACTCTTTAATAAAGCTCTCGATTTTCTCAAAGACTTGTGGAAAAAGGGCATTGATTTAGTTCTCTCTGGGGTGAGAAAAGTTTGGGGACTTGTTAAAAGGTTTAAAGAGAAGCATCCTGTGATGTTTAAAGTGATATTCTGGAGTGTTGTCGCCTTAGTTGCGTTAGGTGTTTTATATCTGGTCTTTAAGTGGTTGCAAAGTATCATGGACGATCCCACGTTTGAGGCAGACACGGAGTTGCCTCCCTTATGTGCGCAAGCCGCTGCAGCAGCATTACAGGAAGATGTAGGACAGTGCCTTGCAGCAGGACAAGTCTTAACAGAAGATCAATACAAAGTGGCAATGGGGCTCTTGGGCGACCTTAAGCAAGATATGCCGGAACACGCGGACACCATGACCCAAGCTCAAGATGCATTAACCCAATGCTATGAAAGTGCGCGGGCCGGCCAAACAATCAACATTGAGGATCTGGTTGATGGTGCGTCTATGGAGGCACATCAGGTAGCTGAGTCAACAGCGGTAGCACAAGAACTTTGGGCTGGCCGCGGCGAATTAGTTACACCAGAGTACGGGTTTATGGCCGGCCAGGAAGTTCCGAATTTGCCAGCACAAGGTGAACTCGAACGTGCCAATAGGGGACTTTGGAACGAGTGGAAAGAAGCCGGCACAAATCTCGACAATAGAATTCGCAATATCGGCAACACATTAGGGATACAAAACCTTGATGTGCGCGATCTAAGTGTAGATTGGGACAACTTACGGGATCCCGAGGCATTAAATACTCTTCGTCAAGTAATTGCGGACGAAGGACCCAGATCTGCAGATGTTATTCAGGTGGTAAGGAATTTGATTCGTATTAAGCCTCACCTTCGTAGTGATATTATGGCATTAGTCGGAGAGCAGTAGCCCATGAGAACGAAGACTCTCACAAATTCTTCATCGATGTCGCTCATAATGGAAAACTGGCGTCATTATGTTAAGTTTAGTGTGGATGAGACTGCACTTCATGAAGAATACCTGAATTTTTATGCTTTATACGACAAATACGATCTTTTAAATGAAGCTGAACAGGGTTCCTTCCTTTTAGAAGAAGCAGTTTTTGAGAAAATCATTGAGTTCTTTAAAACCATTGGAAAAGCTCTCGGCGCTCACTGGAAAAAGCTAGTTGCCATCTTTAAAAGTGAAGATGGAATCCTGTGGAAAGTAATGAAGACGCTCGGATGGACGCTAGACAGCTTGGCCGAGATATTCCATGCTGGATTTAAGGCTCTCAATCTCCTTCAAGTAAAGATTATTGATTTAGTAAAAAATTATCCTTTTGGGGATGCGGTGCCAGGAGACACTCCCGGTCAACGCATGACTGAGTGGATAAAGAATGAATTATTTGAAGATAAAGATTTAGGAAATTTATCTAAGTTTGCAGTAGCTGGTATCTTGCTGACGATCCTGGTAGCTACCACATTCCTAGGTAACGGCTCTCCACCATTTCAAGTTGGGCTTATTTTGGCAGCACTCGGAGGCAAATTTGCAGCCCGAGACTTATTCGAAGACGACTTCTTTACTAAAATTATATTAACTCTGGCATCTGGGGTGGCAATTAACGCCTTATTCCCCGGTTATGGACTCATGGCCGGCCCAGTACTAGGTGTCTTGAAGAAGATAGTTTCGGTCTACAAAGTAGGCAAATTTGCAAAAGGACTTGTAGGAGGCGACGAGAAAAAGAAAAAAGAAGTACCTGATGTTGATATTGATGTAGAAGACGAGGAAAAAGAATTGGACATGGCCGCACAATAAAGTAAGAACCCCATGAAAACTAAAATGTTAAATCGCAAACCTAATTCCATGACAACGATTATGGAAAACTTTAAGAAATATCAACAAGTAGTAGAAGCTGAGTATGGTTCGTCTGATAACGTTATTTATTTGTTTGAAAATAATCAAAAGGTCCCCTCTGTCACAAGCTTTGACACGCTTGTAGAGCAGAATAATAATGGAGAATTATCTGACCAACAATTTATTAAAATTTGGGAGGAATCTGTTGATTATGAAGTAAAAGAGATCGAACGTCTTTATGCACAATATTTGCTCCAAGAACAAGACGAAGAAGTCGAAGTAGCGGCCGAGAAAGAAGAAACAGTAGAAGCCCCCGGCTGGCTCCGAAAAATAGGACAAATGTTTAATAAGCTTCTTGAACAAGCCTGGAAACTAATACAGACCATAGGACGTGCAGGCAAAAAAGTAGTTTCTGTGTTGTCCGGTATTTTAAAATTTCTTAATAAATTTTGCGATAAACACCCAATAATGTGCAAAGCTGGAAAAATATTATTAATAATGTTGATTGTCATTGCACTAATGATCGTATTTTCTTCCGAAGCTGAAGCAGCGATAGATGCTAGCAATGTCGAAGGCGCCGGATATGTTGGAACACTCGACGATACGACGGTTAATGCATTAAAAGGGTTATTGTGGGACATGAGCAAAGAAGAGTCCATGGAACATCAACAGCTACTGGTGGATGCATTCGACTGGTTGGAAAAAACTCATTCATCCGATACTTTAGTAGATTTGGCCAAAGCTGATGGTGAAGGCGCCATGGTGTTAGAACAAGCGCTCCAAATTCTTGTTAAGGCGGCGAATGAGGGTGACGAATATGATGCAGAATGGGTTGACGCTCTGGAGTTCTTTGGAAAGAAAGTGGTAGTTATATCTCATGAAGTCAGTCGCACTATAGTTGGAAGCACAAAGGGATATGAACACATCAACCTTGAATGGGGATCCCTGCAGGTTCCTGGGGAACCCGGGTTCCCCGGGGTACCCTGAGAATAAAATGATAAAAAGTTCAAAAAAGAACTTGACAACCAAGAACAAGAGCGTTATACTAGCATTGAAGGCTAAAAACCTTATAGATGATAGTTTGTTAGTTTGTATTAATAGTTTAACTTTAGAAGAT
>Ga0208010_1000423_pt1 | contig 15202 bp, 14 predicted proteins | sample 2_EtaG_FD_184074 | JGI IMG/M metagenome (GOLD analysis project Ga0208010, IMG submission 184074) | Marine viral communities from the Subarctic Pacific Ocean - 2_ETSP_OMZ_AT15125 metaG (SPAdes) (version 2) | ecosystem: Environmental > Aquatic > Marine > Oceanic | place: Pacific Ocean | collected... | reverse complement strand
TTTAAGGCTAAGATTATAGAAATCTGGTCAAGGATGCTTAGAGAAACCTATAGCCAATACTATGACGAAGATAGTGAAGATTCCCCATCAATAGATGAGTTTCTTGAAGAGAACGCACTTAAATTCTCTGACGAGCCAGAACCAGAAAGCGAATTAGATTCGATTATGGAAATGCTTGATACTATTATGGATTCTGATGAAGAACTTGAAAGGGTTGAATCAGAGGGTAAAGCACCCACCTATAAGGGCAGCGAACTTAAATCAAACAACGAAAAAGGAAAGACAGAGGCAACAGTATATGAATTTAAAAGCAAGACTACAAAAACTCCAGGCGATTCTCGTTCTGGAATTAAAGGTGGCTCGTATGAGGGTACGCCTAGCGGTAAAATTTCTAAGAAAAAAGATGATCCAGTTATCACAAAGTATTCGCCACTCATAGAGCAACTTAAAGACGAACTTAAATCTCTAATAGACAGACGAAGAATTGGTAGACGAAAGATGGAGTTTAGACTCTAATGGCTAGTAAGATTAGACCATTAGTTAAAAGGTTTCCACCAGCTCGTAGATTACATTGGAAGAAACAGAAACTCCTAACTATATTAGCTAATAGAAGGCAATGGGAAAGAGAGTTTCTTCCTTCTGTAACTACAGCAGTAGAGATACTACTTGAGAATGGAACTGATTATCTAGTTATAGAGGCTTCTGTTTCGGGAACACCTACATACATAATTACGGAGTAAATAATGGCAACAAAAAAAGTATCAGCATTATCAGCATTAACCTCACCAGATGGAGCAGAAGAATTACTCATTAATGATGGTGGTACGAGTAAGAAAATTACCATTACAAATGTAAGTAAGCTGAATTTAAAGGGTGGAGATTTAACATCTGCTGACCCTCTAGTTATTGATACAGATGGTAATTACTTCGATGTAACAGGTACTACTAACTTTGCAGCTATGACTGTAGCTGCCAATAGACAATTCACTCTACAGTTTGATGGTATTTTGACAATGACACATCACGCTACTAATTTAGATTTACCTAGTGAGGCAAACATAACGACAGCAGCAGGTGATGTAGCAACCTTTCAATCGACAGGTGCTAATACAGTTCAATGTATAAATTATACGAGGGCAGCTGGTACAGCTATTGTTGCTGGTAGCACCAGTACCGCAACTTCTAGTGCTACAGGAGTTATAAAGATAGAAGATGATACTGAACAAACTGTTGCTGCTAATACTGTAAGTGCCACAGCTGGTAAAACTTATGGCATACAATTAAATTCTAGTGACCAAGCAGTTGTCAATGTGCCTTGGACTGACACCGATACTGTTTATACTCTACCAGAAGCAAATGCAACTACCAAAGGTGGAATAGAACTATTCAGCAATACTGACCAATCAGTTGCTGCTGAATCCGTAAGCACTACAGCTAATAGGACTTATGGTCTACAATTAAACTCTGATGGACAAGGTGTTGTCAATGTACCTTGGGCTGATACAGATACAGACACTACTTATAGTGCTGGAAGCAGTAGTGCTTTAGGACTTATAAAGTTAGAAGATGATGCTACACAAACGACAGCAGCTAGTGCTATAACTACTACATCTTCAAGAACTTATGGATTACAAATAAATGGCTCTGGACAAGGTGTTGTTAATGTACCTTGGACTGATACCGATACCAATACTACTTATACAGCTGGCGATGGTTTAGACTTATCCACTGCAGAGTTTAGTGTTGATTTAAAATCAAGTGGCGGTTTGGCTATTGATTCAACTGAATTAAAGTTAGACTTATCACAAGACCAATCTTGGTCTGGTTCTCAAAGAGGTACACCCTCTACTGTAACAGATGGCACATTAGATTTAGATACCGCTAATAACTTTGAATACACACCAGCAACAAACCCTGATGCTCTTGAATTTTCCAATGAAACTGCTGGGCAGTCTGGTTTTATTAAAGTAATTAACGCATCTGGTAAATCTATTACTACAGGAAGTGAAGTGAAGAAAGGTTCTAGTTGGGATGTTTCCACAGCAGGTACTTATCTGGTTTCCTATTATTGTGATGGCACTAATGTATATGTTTCAGCAAGTGAGGCTCTAAGTTAATAATGGCAGTTCTTAATACAGGTTTAGCAAAGACATCGGCTGGTGGTTTCACGATAGATTATTCGTGTAGGTTTGATGGTACTACAGCTTATTTTAGTAGAACTCCAGCATCGGCAGGTAATCTCAAGACTTATACTTGTAGTGTATGGGTAAAGAGAGGAAATGTAACGGGTTATGAATATATGTTTGGTGCTTATGATGCTAGTGCATCCCAAATAGCAGTAATGAGCTTTGATATTGGTGAGTATTTACAATGGCATTTAGGTGGTGCAAGTAACTATAGATGGTACACTACTCCTATGTATCGTGACCCAAGTGCTTGGTATCATATAGTTTTTTCTTGCGATACAAGTACAGCAGGCGGTAGAGCTGTCGCTGATATGCAGAGAATATATGTCAATGGTGAGGTAGTAACAGTTTCTCACGACAGAGCAAATCCAATAGCAGATTATGAGGGATTATTTAATGCTGATACTTTGCATACAATAGGGCGTAATGCTGGTGCTTCAGATGCTTTTGTTACTGGAACTATGGCAGAAGTACACTTCATAGATGGTACTGCCTTAACTCCTTCTTCATTCGGTGAAACAGGTGATTATGGAGAGTGGAAGCCTGTAAAGTACACAGGCACTTATGGTGATAATGGATTCTATCTTGATTTCGCAGATTCAGCTGCTTTGGGAAATGATGTATCAGGTAACAATAATGATTGGACAGCAAACAATATTGATGCAGCAGACCAGATGCTTGATACACCTACGAATAACTTTGCTACATTTAATCCTCTTACTCCACCACAAACTGATGCTATAGATTTATCGGAAGGAAATCTTTCTCATAATATGACTAGATATTCTTACACTTCCACTATGCCACTAAGTAATGGTTCTTGGTATATTGAGCTTTATGCACCTGCTGATACCAATTTTCTTGCAGGCGTAACTACAGAATTAGATGTTAGAACAGGTTATTCAGATAATTCAGTTTTCCGAATTGACTCTGGCGGTACTATTAATTCTTACAACAGCACTACAGATAGTGATACTTATACTGGTGCTGTAGCAGGAGATATATATGGATTTGCTGTTAATGGCACAGCAGGTACTTGTGATGTATACCAAAACGACACAAAAGTTGTAGAAATAAGTGGAATGACAACTACTGATGATATTTTCTTTTTTTCTGATAGGTCATCTACTGTAGCAGGTAGGAATGTAGCAAACTTCGGACAAGACTCAAGTTTTGCAGGTGGCAAGACAAGTGGTTCTGCTGCTGCTAGTGATGGTAATGGCATAGGTGATTTTTTCTATGAGCCGCCTAGTGGTTATTTAGCAATGTGTACATCTAACCTAGCAGACGTTGATGTTACACCTAGTGAGCATTTTAATACTGTTACTTATACTGGTAATGCCTCAACACAATCAATTACCGGTGTGGGATTTCAACCAGACTTCACTTGGATAAAGAAAAGAAGTCTAACAGAGCGTCATTGTCTTACAGATGCAGTTAGAGGGGTTAATTCCCAACTACAATCTGCTGAAGGAGATGCTGAAACTACTGCAACAGACCGAATAACTTCTTTTGATTCAGATGGATTTAGTTTAGGAGCAGATGCAGGTACGAAAGTTAATGCTGCTGATGGTGATACTTTTGTCGCTTGGAATTGGAAAGCAAATGGTAGTGGTTCGGCTAATACAGATGGCGATATGGCTGAAACAGTTACAGTATCGGCTAATGCTGATGCAGGTTTTTCAATCGTAAAATATACCGGTGATGGAGCAGCAGCGACAATCGGACACGGATTGAGTAAAGCACCAGAGATGATTATAATTAAAAATATAGACCAATCAGCAGATATATGGCGAGTTTATCACCACAAAAATACAGCAGCACCAGAAACAGATTGGTTAATTCTGAATGATACTAATGCAACACAAGACCACATTGATGAATGGAATGATACAGCACCAACATCAAGTGTATTTACTGTAGGTACTGCTAATGAAACTAATAGAGATGATGATGATTTCATAGCCTACTGTTTCCACTCTGTAGATGGTTACTCGAAGATGGGTTCATACGAGGGTAATAGTAGTGCGAGTGATAATGCCTTTGTTTATACAGGATTCAGACCAACTTGGGTTATGATAAAAAATATAGATGCTACTAGAGATTGGGTAATTTATGATTCTACTATATCTACTTATAACCAAATGGATGATTGGTTATTTCCAAATGTTAATGATGCAGAATATACAGCCTCAACTAATGATAGTGATTTTTTATCCAACGGTTTTAAAATTAGAACTGATAATGCTAGTGCTGGGGTTAATACTTACATCTACATCGCCTTCGCAGAAACACCTTTTAAATATTCAAACGCACGATAGGAGCAAATATGTGGTACTTTAACGGACAAACAATAAAAACACCTAAGGTAATGGTGATAAGTGATATTACATATCCTAAAGCAATCTTTAGAGATAGTGATACACTCACATCATTAGGAATCAAACCTTATAGTGAAACAACACCAGATTCCAGATACTATTGGAATGGAGCTTATACAGTAGATACATCAGGAGCAGAAGTTATAGGAACGTACGCTTCAACTGCTAGAGATGTAGATACGCTTAAAGCAAATATGCTAGACACAATCAACTCACAAGTAGCCTCAAAGCAAGGTGCTATAGATTGGTACTGGGCGAGAGCAGACAAAGGTGGTACAGCAGTACCTGTCAATATAGCTACTTACGCTACAACAATATATTCAGAGCAAGCAACTAAAGAGAGTGAAGTTAATGCTCTAACTACTTTGGAAGAGATTATGGAATACGAGAATCGTTCTCATACTGAAGTGAGGAAGGTGGCTACTTATAATGAAGATGGTAGTTTTAAAGAATATAGTGGTACTGAATCATCTACTAGACATATAAATATGTGTAAGCATTGGACAGCCAATCCTACTGATGAAGTGGATGAGGCTTTTGTAAGTCTGACTGCTGATGCTTAAAGTAATAGCAATAGGAGTTGGAGTGATCGCTTTCATAGCGGTTCTGTTTATAGGCACTGAGGCTTTAATGTGTGAGCCACCCTGTGTATGACGGAGGCAGAAAAAGCCACGATGCACTGGCGTTGGGCTGCACTTTCAATTTACTTATTAGTGGTTTTTTACGATTTCATCTTCTGTCCTATTTGGTGGGGTTTGAACAGACCAGATATTAGTGAATTTATGGAAATAATGGCAACAGTTGAAGACCCTATAATTAGACAACAATTGATGACTAAGTTGGTCGGTCAGCACAGTCCATTCACACTGCTCGGAGGAGGATTATTCCACTTGGCATTCGGAGCGATCTTAACAGGATCAGCAGTAGGACTTAACAAATAAGGATTATTATGAGTGAGAAATGGCATTTAAGTAAAGCAATCAGCATTAGTCATTTGGCTACTACAGGAGCATTGGTACTGGCTGCAATTATCTATGTTACGGGGATTGAGAAAGATGTAGCTGTACTACAAGCCGAACATCAGAATATGAAACAACAGATTATAACGATACAGCAAGACAACAAAGAGATGTTCGCCAAGATAGATGCTAAGTTAGACCAGATGATAAACATAATCCATAAATACCAGATTAATACAAACCAATGATGACACTACTTACTAATGTTGCACCAATAATCTTAGGTTTCGTAGCTAAGTTATTTGCTCTAAAGAGTCAAGCAGCATCAGAGAATCAGAAGTTGATGATACAGTCATTACAGGTTAGGAATGATTCTATCAATATGGCAAGAGATAGAGCAGATAAAGAATCACCAATGGCTGCTTGGAATAGAAGGATCATAATCCTGGTCATTCTTGGTTTAGTTATATTTACGCAAGTTGCACCTGTATGGTTTGATGTGCCTACAGTAGTACCCACTATAGTTGAAGGATTTAGTATTTTAGGAATCCAGTTAACTCCAGATGTGGTAGAATATGTAACTGTAGAAGGGATGTTGAAGTTTGATGAGATATTCAAATGGGCAACAATGATAATTGAATTCTACTTTGGAGCACAACTAGCAAAAGGTAGGTAAACATGAGAAGGGCGATTGTTATACCCGATACCCATTTTCCGATACATGACGAGAGTGCGGTTAAGGTGGTACTAAAGGCGATAGAATTTGTTAAACCAAACATATTTATCAATTTAGGTGATGTTGGAGAATGGGAGTCTGTATCTGCTTGGCAGTATAAAAGACGAAAACGCCCACCAATAGAATACCAGTTGAGAGAGATGGTTGCAGAAATCAAGGAAGTTAATAAGTGTATTGACAGATTTGATAAGGTCTTAGATAAGATTAAGTGTAAGGAACGCTATATACTGGCTGGAAACCATGATGAGTGGCTAGATAGTTGGGTGGAAGAGAATCCTTTTTTAGATCAATACACATTCAGAAATGCTTGTAAGTGGGATGAAAGGGGATATGAGTATAGAGTCAATAATGAAGTTCTGAAAATAGGTAAGTTGAATTTCATTCATGGTGCATATACTACAGTTAATCATTCCAAGAAACATCTTGATAGTTATGGTGCAAATATTGTTTATGGTCATGTACACGATATACAACGATATTCAAAAACCAAACTGGATGATGATGGTATAGCTGCTTGGTCAATGGGTTGTTTAAAGAATATGTCTGCTGAGAAGAATAGATGGCTTAAAGGTAGACTACATAACTGGAATCACGCTTTCGGCATTGTAACTTGGTTTGATGATGATTTATTTCAACTAGAAACCATAGAGATTGTTAAAGGAAAATGCTCCGTATGGGGAAAAATAATTAAAGGATAAGATATGACATTTAGAGGCTTAATCAATGAAGTATTAATAAGACTAAGAGAAGATATAATTAATAGCGATTGGACAGGCGATATTAATGATAGTACAACCCTATCTGCTTATGAAAAAGTAATAGGTGCTTTGGTTAATGATGCGAAACGCCATGTCGAACAAAGACATGATTGGCTTAATCTGAGATCAACAGTTGATATTGCAACTGTAAATGGTACAAAGAACTATAACCTTAGTTCTGGTCAAGAGATTAAGATTATGGATGCTATCAATAATACTACTGGTATGCACCTTAAACAAGTGGGTAGAACCTATATTAATACAGTTACATATCCATCACAGAACACAGGAGAACCATTGTATTACGGATTTAATGGTAGTGATGCCTCTAATAACTTAAAAGTAGACCTCTCACCAGTTCCTACAACGGCTCATACCATCTCATTTGATATTATAAAGTATCAAGCCGACCTAGCTGAAGCTGACACAGTATTAAGCGTTCCAGAGAAACCAGTTATATTAGGTGCTTGGGCAAGGGCTATTAGTGAGAGGGGTGAAGATGGTGGTACACAGTCTAGTTTAATGGCTCAAGAAGCTAGTGAGGCACTTAAACAAGCGATTATGTTGGATAGTGGTAATACAAGATACGAAACAGATTGGTATATTAATTAATGGCAAAAGAAGTTACATATCAACCCCTAAAAGATATAGGTCTTAATGGGCTGAATACTCAAAACAATCCTGCAACCTTAGACCATTCGTGGCTAACCAAGGCAGAGAATATTGTTTTAAGAGAGTCTGGTCGTATTGCCTTCAGGAAAGGATTAAAGCAAAAGGTTGCCCCTAGTGATACAGCGATAGGCTCTATGGTAGAGCATAATGACCAAGGTACGAACAAGATATTCGCTAGTTATGGAACTTCTATATATACAGTAGATTTTACCTCACCTGCTTCAGCATTTCCTACTGGTGATGATGATACCAAACATACTGTGGGAAGCTCAACAGGTGATTGGCAGTTTGTAAACTTTAACAATAGGTTGAACGCATTTCATTCTGGAATTGCACCACAAAGATATGATGGTTCTTTGGGTTCTGGTGTTAAATGGGCAGCTTATGATAACGCACATAGACCATCTAGTGTAACTTCGGGTGAATTTAAGCCCAGTTGTGGCATGGGTTATTATGGTCGTATGTGGGTAGGTGGAGTTGAAGAAGGAAAAGATGTTATTTATTATTCAACCCTACTAGATAGTGATGACTTTAGAACTACAGCAGAGAATGGTGCTTCAAACGGAGGCTACATAGATTTAAAGACTGTATGGGGTACTGATGAAATTATTGCGATAGCACCCTTTTATGGAAAGTTGGTTATATTTGGTAAAAATAATATTGTTATATATGATAGTCCAGAAGTAATTGGAAGTATAGCACTTAATGAGGTTATTAAGGGTGTAGGTCTGGTTTCAAGAGATACAGTACAGGCTATTGGTGATGATTTAGTATTCCTTTCAAATACAGGACTACGCTCTCTAGGAAGAACAACCGAGAAAGATAAACTTCCTCTAACCGATCTAAGTGTCAATATTAAAGATAGACTTATCAGGAATATAGGTCAAAGTACAAATGTTAAGAGTGTGTATGTTGAGAATGAGGGTATTTACATTCTATCTTTCGTTGCAAAGAATATCAATTATGTGTTTGACTTTAAGCACTTCACTCCTAATCAAGCACCAAGAGTAACCACATGGACTTTTGATGCTGATAGAGAGCCTGCTTCAATGATATATACAGAATTATATAGCGGTCTACTTGTAGGACAACAAGATGGAGGTATCGCTGGTTATGAGAATTATTATGATACTGATTTAGCAGGAGCATCCACTTATACAGATGCTTCCTATACATGGAGCTTTGAAACAACATGGGTAGATTTAGGAGAATCTGTAGCAGCATCTCTATTGAAGAGATTATTTATGGTGTTGGAAGGTGGCTCTGGTGCGACAATGGGTTTAAGGTGGTATAAAGACTTTAGTCCTAGTTCATCAACAATAACCTCAATACTACTGAATCCTATAACAACTGGTTCTACATCCTTATGGGGAGCATCTAGTTCTTTATATGGAGCGACAACAGCATCACATACACATGATGCTGCGGTACACCCAGCTTCATCTTTATATAAACCTGTATATGGATTGAAAGAATATAGGACACCACTTACAGGTAGTGCGAAGAATATTAAGATAGGAATAGATATAGAGAGTAATGGAAGGGATGCCTCTCTACAAACTTTAACTTTATTACATAAACAAGGGAAGATACGATGAGTGATTATACATTAGCAGTTACTTGGTCTGGAAAGGATGCCCTTTCAGACTCGGATGCAAACAAGGTAATATCTGGAGATGACTTCAATACGGAGTTCACTACAGTACAAACAGCGGTAAACTCAAAACTAGATGCAGCCTCGCCAACTCTGACAGGAACACCAGCAGCACCAACAGCAGCAACATCTACAGATTCGACACAGATAGCCACTACTGCTTTTGTTAAGAATGTATTGGAAACTTACATATATCCAGTTGGTTCTATATATATGAATATGGCGGTTGCTACAAATCCGGGAACGCTTCTTGGATTCGGTACTTGGGAAGCTTACGCAACAGGTCAGGTTCTAGTAGGTTATGAGGCTAGTGGTACATTTGATTCACTCGATGAAAGTCTTGGTGCTGAATCAGTAAGTGGAGGTTCTGGAACTTCTGGAAGTACAGCAATAAGTATTTCTCAAATGCCATCACATAACCACATTAATGGTTCTTATGATAGGCTTCTTAAACAAGATGGTAGTTTAACAGCCGCTTCAATGGATAGTAGTGCAGGAGAACCAAATCTTGGTTCTAGTGCAGCAATATCAGCAACAGGTGGTGGGGCTGGACATACGCATACAACCCCTTCACACTCACATTCGGTATTACAACCAAGTGTAACAGTACACATGTGGAAACGCACAGCATAATAATTAGGAGATAGAGATATGGCACAAATAATAGGTTCTGGAGGTGGAACAACAAGTTCAGGAATGAAATTTAGACCACTTGAACAGGGTGTAGGTTCTGCACAACAATATCTACAACAACCACCAAAGCCACCACCACCTTGGTACACAGGTTTAGGCACACAAGTTCTTGGATTGGGTGAAAGTATGTATGCTAGTCAATTAGCAGGTGAGAATGTAGCTGCTAACCAACAAATGTGGCAGGATCAAGTATCTGCTGCTAAACCTGGAAGCACAACTGGTCTGGCGTATGGTGATGCTGTATATGATGAGGCTACCAATACTTTGCAATATGCTCCAAGTGGAGCAGCACAAGGAATGTTGACTTCTCTGTATGGACAACAAGCAGGTTTTGCCGATAAACTATCAAACTTAGACCCTTATGCTTTAGGTCAGCAAATGTATGACTTAAAAAGACCAGCTATGCAACAAGCACAGGATTATCAAACAGCTCAATTATTAGAGCGTTTAAAAGCACAAGGTATGCTTAGTTCATCTCATGGTGGACAACTACAGGGTGGATTAGCACAAGCACAATATATGGCTCATCAACAAGCTCTATCTGAAGATATACTGAACGCACAAAATATAGCTAGTGCAATATCAACACAACAACAGCAAGCTGGAGGACTAATAGATGCTATAAACACAGGGCAGTTAAATCAACTAGCACAAAACATTGATATGGGTGCTACATTAACACCACCATTATCTTTAGGAGCTGCTTATGAAAATCAAATGGACACCGAAGCTCAACAGGGTGGTTCTTTAGCTAATATATTAGGAATAGTAGGAACAGGAATAGGTGGGCCAGCTGGTGGTGCAATAGGAAGTGTGATAGGTGGACTTTTTAGTTAGGAGAATAATATGGGATTATACGACAACTTACTTGCAGATGAAAGAGCAAGAATAGCAACGGAAGCAGCGGGAATACCTGCAGGAAAAGGAACTGTATATTTAGCTGCTCAAGGTGGTGAGCGTATGGCTCAAGGTGCTCGTAGTATGTTTGGCATTGAAGAACCTGTTGTTACAGCACACAAGAAACAAGCTGCAAGACAAGAATTACTGAATAGTATCTTAGCTCAATTCACAAATATGGAAACTAGAGCAGACTACATAGGTGCTATAAATAAGTTGTATGCAAGTGGTTTTATAGAAGAAGCTAATAAGGTGGCTTCAATGCTTAAAGATATACCTAAAGATGCTGAACCAATAACATACCAAGATAATATGGGTGCTACTAGATACTTAAACTCTGGTGATACTTGGAAAGCAGGAGATTTAGTTCCTGGTGAAACCGCTATAGAACCTTCAAAAACTACTGATAAAACATACAATACAATATTAGCACTAGCATTAGCAAATCTTCAAAACGATCCCAAATATATAAAAGCATTAAAAACAGGAGATCAAGATACTGTTGATGCAATGATGCAAGCTGTTGCTGATAAATATGGAGAGATAGAAACCTATACTCAAAATGGTGTTGTCTACAACAAAAGAACTAATGAACCTATGCTTGAAGGTTCTACACCAAATTTACAAACCTTTATACAGGGTGGTGTTGTTTACGATGCTAACACACTACAACCTTTATTAGAAGGTTCAGAAGAAGATAGACCAACCTTTGTACAAGATGGCATTACATATTATAAAGATACTCAATTACCTGTACTCGCTGATTCTGAAAAGAAGAGAGAAAAACTACTACAGGGCGGTATCTGGCGATATGTAGATAATTCAGCGAAAGTATTCCCTGATGTTACTCTTGATAAAGATGTAAACCAAAAAGCAGCAGACCTTTACAATACCTGGTATGCAGTAGCAGGTAATGATGCTAGGTTTAATACAAACGAAGGTAAGGTTGAATTGGCTAAAGAATTAATTGAAAACAACCTTGCTAATTCACAACTATTTAGTGATACAGTAAAGAGTCTTGATAAAGATAGTGCTAATGCTATAGCACAAGAAAACTTAGTTGTTAAGGCTGTTGAAAGACTTAGTGAGAACTATGTTGATGCTGGTATTGGTACAATGGATCTTACTTTAAGACCACTTGAGGTGCTTATCAATGAATATATGCCTCATCTTAGAGATGCTAATGGTGATTTAATTTACAACAGAGCTGGAGATGCTTTAAGAGATACCTCTCAAGGAATACCTGGTTGGGGTTTCTTCAACGCCTATCAAAAATATGTTGGCAAATCAGAAACAGTTAAGCAGGCACAGGATTTTGCTACAAAAGCACAATTATTAATCAATACTATAATTAAACAGCGTTCTGGTTCTGCGGTATCTCAACAAGAGGCTGACAGATTAGAGAAGGAATATAAAGCAGGATTTCATAATTCAATAGGTTTTGCTAATTGGGTAAGTTCAATTCGTAGACTTGTTGAACAACACAGAATGGAAGTAACTTCTGGTTTTATGCCAGAAGTGCAATACAGATATTTTTCACAAATGGGAATATATCCAACATTACATGATCCAGATGAGCAATTAAAGTCTTTGCCGATAGGCGCTAAATGGCGAGATGAATCTGGGCAACTTTTCACAAAAAAAAGGTAGGAGATAAGTATGGGATGGAAAGATGACAATGAAAGGGTTGAAGAATCTGATATACCACAGGTAAGTCAATATTTTCCAACATATACTGCTGATGGACAAGTTATAGATGCTAATCAAGATCTTCAGATGGATGATGAAACTTTACGACTATATGAAACCATGCAATTTGATGAGGGTCGCACTCAAACTGGTCAGCTAGTAGGTAGTATAAGTGCATCTATGGCTACTATGGGCAAAACTGCAAAGGTTCTTGAAGATACTTTTAATGTAAAAGGGAAAGACCTTAAAAATCTAATACCTAAAGTCATAAGAGCGCCAGTAAGGGTAGGCTTACAAATGGTTAGTGCCTGGACAGGTGGTACTACAGGGGATTTAGCTCAAAGTGTTGTTACAGGTGATGTTAAAAAACATGGTTGGAATGTAGCTTTCGATAGTGCCTTTGATGCTGGTAATGAAGAAGCCATGTGGGAGTTGCTTGGTTTGACTGCTGTTGGTGGAGTTTTAAAGGTTGGAAAGTGGGCTGCTGGAAAACCTTATGCAAACATTCAATGGATTAAAGACCAAATTGCAGCATCAGGAGGTAAACTAACTGCCTCTCAAGTTGTTGATGGAACAATATTAGATACTGTAGAGGGTCTAGCAGAAGTTTCATGGGGTGGTCGGCATATTAGAGAAACAAGAGTCTTAAATGAAGAGGCAATTCATAAGTATGCTATGGAACTTGTAGACAATTATGTTGAACAAGGAGGTAAACATTTATCTGATTTTGAACTTGGAAAGGTTTATTCACACGCTGTAAATACAGCACTAAAACATCATAAAACAGTTGGTGGTCAGATGTTTGAACACCTAGATGAGGTTATAGCTGCTAATAAAAAATATACTAAAAAGACTTATACAAGAGTAGAGCCTGTTACAGCAGGCGATGTTTATAAAGCCAGATATGAAACAAACAGACCAAATAGAATGTTGGGTCAAAAAGTTACTACTACTCAAAAAGTTGAGATACTTCCTGTTAATACAAAGACTTTAAAAGCATGGGCAACAAGAGAACTAAAAAAGATTGAAGGAGTAAAGGGTGCAGTTAATAGTTGGAGGTATAAATATTTTCAAACCATACTTGATGATGTAGGGGATCAAATTAGCTTTAAAGCTGCTCAATCACTTAGAAGTGAATGGCTAGAAAAAGGAAGAGTTTTTGCAAATAAAACAAGTGATTCCTTTAGTATGGCAGATAAGGCTGCTACTGAACAATTAACCAAACACCTGGATAATGCAATGACAGGAGCTGCTGCCAAAATTGGTGGTGATTTCTATGAAGAATTTAGACACGCAAATAAATATTGGAAAACAGGTAAAGAAAGAATGGCTAACGAAATCATAACTGGAATTATGAATCAAAATCCAGAAAGGGTTGGCGCACAAATATTTGCTACAGGAAATGTTACTGAAATAAGAAAAGCACGACACGCATTAAAGTCTGCTGCATTTTTTACTAAAGGAACTGAAGGTGCAATAGACTTCAATAGAACTTGGAAACAGATGCAACAAGGCTATCTTAATGATCTTTTGGGTGGTGCTAGACAAACAACTACAACACAGCTTACAGAGGGTGCTGCTAAACAAGCTGGAACTGATATTGCCAGTACACAACTACGATTATCAGACTTAAAGAAACTTTTTACTGATCCTAAAGTAAATAGAACATTTGAAGCTGCATTTACAAAAGAGCAAAGAGTGGCAATAAAGAGGTTTATGACATCTATTGAGGCTGCCCAAAAACCACCCAAAGGAACAGGCTCTTTTATGGTTACAGTTACTCAAGGAGGTCTTGTCCTGGCTGCTGGAAGTGCTGGTGCTATGGCTGGAGGCGCAATGGGTGCAGCAGTTGGTGTAGGAACATTCACTTTTACTGCTGCTATGGTATCAAGAGCATTAACAGATCCTAAAGTTACCACATGGTTGGCTAAAGGTTTACACCTACAACCAGGACATAAAGAATATATTCCAACATTGATGAAACTAATGAATTATGCTGGACTTGCTCCATCTGTAGATTAAGGGGATATTAAGGCATCAGTAGAAAAGAGAATGTTACAATAAAGGATATATATGGCTAACAACACAACAACTAATGGAATGTTTGATACATCAAATATGTGGGCTTTAGATGAAGCCCTCCAAGCAGAAATTATTGATTTAAACTCCCCCCAAGTTATCCCTTTCTTTGAAAAGCAGGTGGTAAAAGATGAGGGTGTTAGAGCATACGAGAGATCACAAGCAGTTCAAGATGATATTAATGCTGAAATATTTAAGTCATTATTCTTTAATGCTCTTAATGAAGATATGGAAAGAAGTGGTTTATTTACAAAACAAGTGGAAAAGTCAGATGATAGATTGATTAATCTAGCACAACAACAAGCAGAAACCAACAAAATACAGGCAGATGCCAACCTAATATTAGCCAATACCCAAACAAGCAAGGATGTGGTAAAGGATTTAGAAAAGGAATCTGTAAAGAAAGATCCAGGTGGAAGAAGAAAATCCGTGAAGATAGAAAATCTGAGAGGCGAGAAACCAGGTTGGGAAATGGCAAAGGATTCAAACTTCTGGAGT
>Ga0208010_1000417_pt1 | contig 15345 bp, 10 predicted proteins | sample 2_EtaG_FD_184074 | JGI IMG/M metagenome (GOLD analysis project Ga0208010, IMG submission 184074) | Marine viral communities from the Subarctic Pacific Ocean - 2_ETSP_OMZ_AT15125 metaG (SPAdes) (version 2) | ecosystem: Environmental > Aquatic > Marine > Oceanic | place: Pacific Ocean | collected... | reverse complement strand
GATAGCTCTTCTACTGTTTTCCTTTTAACTGCCATTATTCCTACGACTTTAAATCAAATGTGATACCATCTAAAGAAAGATAAGTAGCATACGTACTCTCTATTGTTACCGTTCCATTACCCCAAACATCTATTCTTGCATGCCCACCACCTGTAGCACCAGCAAACATACACCTTTTATGTGGTTGGTATCCTGATGGTAGGGTAAATACAAGTGTTTCAGACCCACTCACTCTTTTGACCAACCCCCTTAAATACACTCTATCTGCAAAATCTTTCATATATGCTGCGGAAGGCCAAGCACCAGTATCATAATCTTCCCATCCAGTATTAAATGTGACGGCAGTCCATCCTCCGTGACTTCTTTTCTCAACTACACCACTGCCAAGAACCAGCACATCAGGTGTAGTATCAATTGAATCAGCTACACTAGACAGCCTTAATTCTGTTAAGCTAGTAACTCCTGCTACTACACCAATAGCAATCGCATCACCAGCCCCACTATTCGTCGCATTTATATACATTCCATACATGGCGCTACTATGATTTGCAGTGCGAGATAATTCTATTGCTTTGCTTTGACTATCATCTGTGTTAGTCAATTTCATGTGCACACTACCAACAGGCTTAGATGCAACATACCAAGCATCACTACTCGGCCCATCCATGTAATAAACTCCACCACCAGTCCCATTCGTATTAACTGTATTACCTTGAACAGATATACCTCCAAATACTCCAAAAATAGAATCATCCATTTTTACACTTTCAACAGATGCCTCACTTCCAAGACCAGCATCTATTTGCTTATAAACCACTACATTATTATTTGCATGACTTATTTCTACGCGCTTATCGCCAGTTCCAGATTTAATTGTACTTCCTGTTATAGTCCCCTCTGCTTTAATATTACTAGCAAGAACATTTGTAACATTTACCACATCTGCATCTAGGGTTCCTGTAGTAATCAAATCTGCATCTATAGCCCCTGTAGTAATCAAATCTGCGTCTATAGCCCCTGTAGTAATGCTTCCACCACTAATCTGTGTATATGCAGTTACCCATTTAGCTGAGTGGTCAGTTGAGCCGTCACCAGTATATGCCGTCGTACAAGTATTAGGCCTGTCACCATCATCGGTATCTATCCACATGTCTCCCACTCTATAGCCAACCAAATTAGAATTTGGGAAAACAGCAGCCCTATAAGTAGTAGCCTTCGCATCTATGATAGACGACTGGTCATAAGTAGTGTCAGCTCTTAGCACCCATTGACCACTTGCGATTGCAGTAGCACCAGCGGCAGCTGCTATATAATATTTGTAAGTATCGGTTGTAAACCATATATCACCGGCTCTTATAGATGTTGGGATTGAACCAACGGCACTTGTAAATGTAGTAGTCGCGTCTTTATTCCAGTTAGCTGTAGTTGCTGTTATTGTACCAGATATAGCTAATTCACCAGCTCCAGCATTAGCACTCGCATCCCATACCAATTTACTACCAAGAGAAAAATCACCGCCGCTATCAACATAGAACCCCGTGTTCTGGGCTCCGTGAGTTCCTGTTCCCGCATAAACCTTGCCAGCCTCAATATTCACTCCACCGATTTTACCGTCTACAGCATGTATGCGTCCTTTCAGGTTCACATCATTGGTATATAATCCAAACTTTGTATCATTGTCCAAGCCTGCGTCAGCATCACTTATACCACTCAGCTGTCCCAGCCTCGCCTTGGTTTTATCTGTCCCTATCCAAGTAGTCCAGTTGCTCACACCGTCAAACACCTCCACAAAAGGAGCATCAGCCAAGTCTGATGATATAATCACACCACCCCTTCTGGCAACAACGTTAACGTTTCCTATTCTTACAAAGTCATCGCCCTTTTCAACTGTTCCAGTCGCACCCGGCTGGTCAGAAAGGTCAGACCTGACAGTTATCGTAGCACCAGTTACTGTATGCACCCTACGAACCAACCGCTTCACAATATTTCCACCACTGAGCCGAACCCTCTGGCACAGAATAATATCATCCACCAAGAAAGGGCACACACTATGTCCAGAAGGGTCATCAAAAGTAATGCTCTCCGACCCAGCTGACCCACTTGTAGAGTCAACCTTAGCAGCTGATGAAACAATGACAGTACCATTTGTGGCGCGTAACTGCTGGATAAGCAATTCAAACACGTGCATTGTTCCACGCACGGTCAAACTATCGCATTCTAAATTATACTCATTGTCCTCATAACGCATTCTCCAACCAGAGCCATTAAGGAATCCAGAATCAAACTCACCAGTGCCTATAGCTCTCTTCTCTTTTAATTCTACATTTTTCCCCGGCGCTAAACGTATATCGTGGGTAGAAGTTATATTTTCTGTGCTAACCCCAGCCTTGGTAATAGCACCAACATGTTCCTCATATAAAGGGCTGGAATGCCATTGACCATTGTATTTAACAAAATGAAATAACCCTTTGTTTGGAACATAAGAATAGCGCTTATCCCCGTCCGTTCCATCTCTTTTTCCGGGCGCACCCCTTAGAATGGGCTCACTTACAATATGTTGCACTCCGTTTGTATTCATACCGTATGCTTCGCTCGATATACTATTGATATATCACTAATCTCAAAACCACTGTCAATACTAGCTTCTGAGCTTTTTTCTACCTTTAACTGAATAGACCTCGCATTTTTAATTGCAGACGATGGAGTCAGCTCAACAGTAGTATACGTTGCGCTTGCAGCAAAACCATCGGTATTGTCGTAACCAGTACCAGTTGCAAAGGTACTTGATACCGCACTCCCGTCTGTCCCATAATAAATCTTTGCTTTTGGTATGTTCGAGCCATCTGTAGACTTGTACGTTACGTATACCTTATAGATATTCTTTCTGAGAGCGGGCTGACCGAAATCAATATCTTTTGTTGTGCAATTAAAGGTGCCGTGCGCGTAAGCACCAGTCTGCCATATTTGAAATCCATAAGTATTATCGCTATCGCCCCAAAAAAGGCTTCCATTGTGGTCAACTATCGTATTCGTAGTAGCCGAGGATTGCCTTCCGTCCCCTTTTGTCCATGATGCTGTAATAAAATCATAGACGAAAGCATCGTTGGACGAACTTGAGGCGGTGCTAAACACAACCAGCCTTTTATCTTTAGGTGAATATCCTATAATAGAATCATCATTGATAAAAGCAGTCCAATCAGTTTCACTAATCTTTCTAAGGCCCCCCTTCATAAGAAGATTTCTCGGTGATGATTTCCCATCAAAAAAGAAGCATCCAAACTTATTTACCCAAGCCACGCCAAACTCGGTAACTGTCACCGCAGACGGTATCTCTACCCCCATGAAATCATGCTTGCTTTCTAAATACTCTGAGCCATAGCTAGATATGTTCACTATGTAAAGAGTATTCTGTTTGAACTGCAGTAGCCTGTTGGCAAAAGAATTAAGAGCTGTAATATCTTCCCCGTCTTTGATTGCAACATCAATTCTATTGGAAAGTGGGAAAATATCAAATTTACCGGGAATTGATTTTAGCACCGTATCGCTTAGCACCTCTGTCGTGCCATCTTCTTTTAGAATTTTAACATTGCCTATATAAGCGACCCGGCTTGAAAGTGTTGCTGTTTTGAAAAGCGCTGTCACAGACTCCTCGTCTTCGTTATACCCGGACTCTACTCTAAAGGTAGATGAAAAATCCGGCGAAAGCATGTTCTCGCGCTCTAGTCTAAAAACATATTGAGTGTTCGTTGTATCATAAGTACAGTTCACAACATCCCCAGAAGAGTGGGACTTTACCGTCCCCTCCACAAAATCAAGCGTAGCTTGCGGATGCCACTCTCCCGAGTCTCGTTTTCTCATGTAAATTCTCGAACCAACAATTCTATCGCTCCACCCGCTCGTATATTTCACAAACACACTCATAATTGGAGCATGGGTTTCTCCTGTCACTGTAAAAAAGTTAGTTGATGGCGCAGTAGAATTAGCCATAACAGATATGAGGCTCTCTTGGGTGTGTGGCTCCACATCGAATAAAAATGATGCACCAACCTGCCACTCAGCGTCCCAGCCATAGGCATCAGAGTCGGCATCGTAAATATACCCAACATGCATATTCCCCACACCTAATGCCGAGTGAGCTGATTCTGCTGAAGTGGTCATATTATACTGAATGGAATTAGCGTTACAAGTAAGCACAAGATTAGCATTTGTTCCGCTTATTATATATCCCCTCACCTGAACAACCCATTTGTCGGTGCCACCATTAGCCATAGTATTAGCACCAAGGTTCAAATCAAAAGTCTTAGTTTCTACGCTCCCTTTATAAGTTTGAACCGAAGTCCTAGGCCAGCCAGAAGCCCAAGATACTGTGTCCCCAGACACAGAATCAGCCTTACCCGCTTTTATCTCAACACCCCACGTGCTATCATTCCCATCTAACACCCCAGCGTCAATACCAGAATAGGAAATTGTATTAGTGTGTAACGTAGTCACTCCACCGTCATATATGTTGTCCTCAGTTTTCTCAACCGTCATAGTACCAGTGCTTCCACCATCTGTTATGTCGGCAGCATCTCCCGGTAGCGCTGGTTTATATGACGCCAATAAAGTTGGAACTACTGTCCCACTATCAAAATAACTAGCTGACGGTTTATATACCTTAGAAGCGCCGTGCTTAAATCCCTTGGTTATAGTCTGTGTTGTAGATGCGTTCTTAAAGAGGACAAGATTACCCCCTTGTAAATCCCCAACATTGCCATACCATTTATTGTAGGAGCTGTCTGTAAAATTTGCGTCGCTCACCCTCAAAGCACCATCGGCATAATAATAAACCGCCTTTAACGTCCCCAAGTTATCTGAGTTCCAATTAATTCTAGACGCCCACGCGTTAGAGCCATCGCGAATATCTACCTCATAACTTGTAGCATCGGCAACAGCGTAATAGTTGGTTTTAGCTACAGTCCCATCTCTGGCAAAATCACTCTTAAAGTGAAAAAGACCGTAACCTTCTTCTATGTTGGAGTTGTAAGTGGTGTTGGTGCCGTGACCAGCATGATATACACCGATAGGAAGAACAGCTAACTTTCCAACTTTGGAAAAGTCAGCATTAAATGCAGAAGCGACCTCGTCTTCTGCAACGTCCCTAGAATGAGCATCATTGCTAATTCCTCCATGGAATTTATCAATCTTTAGAACCTGTTTCGCCATTATTTCTGTTGCGGCGGCGGTGCATTAACGAACGGCTGTAGAGCCCTTTGATATTTAGCATCTAATGATTTCTGCTGTTCGGCATACCACTGGTACTGGGCTTGATACCTCTGTGCGTCGGCTGCATACTTCTGTATATCGTTAGCATATTTCTGAACCGCCTCACCCACGCTGTGTTGATATTCTATGGTCTGTGACCTGTGTTTGGCGACACGCGATTCATTGAGCGCAATAGCCGCCTCCAGTGCTTTTGCTTTGTTTTGCAAAGAAACTGCCACGGTTTGCTGAGCGTTCTGCAATGCAACAGCTGTACCTTGTTGAGCATTTTCAAGAGCTCGTCTAAGGTTGCTAGTGTGTAAAGCGATTTCCGCCTGCACGTTTGCCTGATACTTCACGTTTTTCTCATTAAATTCATTAAGCTGGTTTTGCATAGACTGTGAATACGCCTCGACATAAGCACGAATCTTGCGTATCTGTGTTTGTGCTAGTTCAATATCTTCGTCAGTTTCAATCATTGTTCCCAACTCATTCCACCAATCAAAATAATCTGTCAGACCAGCGTCCGCTGTAATAGCGTCTGTTACTTCGCTGGCGCCAGCACTGGCTTCACCACTAATAGTTGGCATAGTATAGGTTGGTATGTCGCTACTAATGTCGGCTTTCGACACAGCAGCAGCAGATGACGCAGACGCATCGTCATCAGAAGCGTCGCTATATGCCACAGTAGCAATAGCTAGAGCGTCTGGGCGAGCAATAACCCCTGCGCTATAAGTCGGCACTGCGGACACAAGCCCCTTCACGTCAGCCATTAGTCTCTGTAGCGCTCGAACAGAGGCGCCCAAAACAACCACGTGCACTAACTCATCCGGAAAATCGGCAATGTCCTCGGCTGAACCAGCTAACGCACTAGTTGTTACATAATATACCTTACCAGCATTAGGGTCAGCAGCTGGAGCCGGGTAGACGTATAATTTCCCCTTTCTTTGAAAGAATACAGGAGTCTCCTTCGTCGCAAAAAACATACTGTTGACATCAGATACCTTACGCTCCATTTGAGGCGGGACTTGTCTGCACTCTACATATTCATCGTTCGTCCCATTTTCTCTCTGCACAGAAACGAGCATTGATGTATCCAAGTCTTCTCCGTTGGCTACGAAATCGGTCTCAGCCGCCACGAGAGCAAGAATATCTGGCCTGAGAAATGTAATTATCTCGTTTTTAGCATCCGTAAGAGCATCTCCGAGAAATGTATCGTCCCCTACCGTGCCTATTAAATCTTCAATCCTTGTTATAAAATTAGTAGCCATTAGTAAATAAAGTCCTGTAGTGGTACTGGGATAATATCGTAGTTTGCCTCACGTTGAGATACGGTGTGTGTGTACTCGTCCTCAATTTGTTTCGCCATTCCTCTATGACCAGAAGACGTTTGAAGCTGACCATCAAGAGCTAGGAAATGCCCAAGCGTATAATGAATAGCTGCCGGTACTAACTGGTCTGGGAGGTCAACTCTACTAGTAGCATTAGACTTCACCAAGGGCTTAGCATAATAATAAACTTTAAGGGTCTTTGCAGCATCCGTTTGCTTATTAAAGATAATATTCTTGTTTCTCAAAGACCAAGTACCGCCAGAAGCATAAGCAACACCACCTGTTCCATTCACCGCTATGGTAAAGGTATTAGTCCCCGTGTTTGTAACTGCAAATATTCTACCGTTAATTTCAGATAGCTCTCCCGTAGACGGTCTCAAACCAACAATACCCTCAATAAAAACAAAATCACCATCGCTAAGACCATGAGCGGCGGATGACATCGCTATAGGATTAGCACTTGTTCCAGCCGTAATTACACCAGACTGAGAATTGTCATCTTTAACATAATACCCAATTTGAGACACATCGTCGTCCGCAACGTTGGTATTTACTCTAGACTCAGAAACAAAGGGTATAACAGAAGTGTCATACTCCACTTTATAAATCTGGTCAGATGCATTAGCATTAGTAAAAGTATATGTTCGTGTCGCTGTGGTAGTGAAAGTCTCAGAGTCCTTCTTCTTGACTGTTCGCATACCTATTTCTTGTACTTTGCTGTCAAAGAACTGTGCTTTTAATGGTTCAGCTGTGGGGAAAGCAAGGGCTGCCTTGACCAAACCCGCATCAATTATTTCATAAGCTTCTTGGTATCGCATCTCCCATAGTCCTTTAGGTTCAGAGGAGCCGCCCCAAAAAGGGGCGGCTCATAAACCATCTGATTGTTACGTTAGGATAACTTCAGAACCGCGCTTTATGCAGTGAGCTTCATAATGGCGTGAGTCTGCTCGTTCCGGATTTCCGGGCCGGCTTCCATCAGCCATTCATCAGTTCTACCGTCACTACCGTCTTGCACAATGTCAGGACGCAGCTTCATGTCACGACCGTTAAGCGGACGCCACTCGAAGTTGCCGAAGTCAATAGCGATTGCGTAGTTTTCCAACGAGCCGTTGAGGTAGGGGTGAGGAATAAACTCACACTCTCCCACCGGGCCGTAGTATTTGGTAACTCTGAGACCTGCTGTCTCTGAGGAACCCATCTCCGCATTTAACGCTGTTGAACTGTCCCCTCTTGCCATTGACACTAGCTTCTTCATCCATTTGTTGGATGCGAACACTGTCTTTTTCATAGTGCCGGAGACCATATCGTGAAATATTTTCTCCAGTATACTATCAAAGCCATCGAGGTCGCCATCAGCATAGCTCATTTGCATATCAGTGTTATCAAACCCATCAAAGGATTGGACAGCACCAGCAGCTTTACCAACTCCAAAGCCAGCAAACGTGCGCTGAGGATTCTCAGCGGTTGCATCAAGGGAAATGTCGCCATTTGTGAGCAAAGCCCACTCTACGTCTCCCTTAATTTTAGCAAGTTTCCTTGCTTGTAGCCTTGAAAGCTCTGCGCCGCCATAATGCTTAGAGGCTTGTGCAGTACCAGTGATGGTATAGGGCTCACGGAAAATCTGCGTGCAGTTTTTCAACCGCCTGACTCTCTTGCGTGATTCCTTGCCAACACCGGCGCCTTCTGCGTGCCCGCCGAGGCTTGAAACAGTGAAAACGTCATTGTTCGTTAAGTTAGTCTGCGTAGCCGCATGACCAAATACACCGCTAAGACTGCCAGTCTGAGCAATGCCAGCGAAGTCGAGCGTAAGCGTACCAGACGTACCTGTCAGGATTTCTGTTCCTGCACCTGTCTGGTCATACGTGTAACTAGCGCCGGAAATAGTGTCAAACCCAACGAACTGAACGCATTTATCCGTTGCAGACGCGTGGTCAACATTCTTTCCAACAGCGATACACATATAAGCTACCATGCTCGCCAATCCAACATTGCCTCCACTAACAGAGGCGTTGTATACCCCACCGACTTCAAACATTTCCATTTGGGCTTGGCGATTAAGAAACACAACACAGCTGGCGTTATTAACACCAGAAGTTGCTGAGTTACCTAGAGTGCCAGAGCCAAAAACTATAGAAATGCTCTTTTTGAGCATATACTCATCTTCCATCCACTCATAAATGGGGACGGGAGATACGCGAGTAGACGCTCTTCCACCGACAGTGAGGATAGGAGTGACGCTTGGATTGTAGTAATGTATCTTCTTTCCAAGCTCAAGAACCTGACGTTGTGTAGCATCAGTGAACTGTGTTGCGGTACCTGTACCGTAGTTTACAGCCATTGTTATTTATCTCCGTCTATTTGGAATGTTCCATAATACCTCCCCAAAATTCTTCCATGTTCTTGTCTGCAGCTGGCTTGGGTTGTGGCACCGAGCCGCTTATGGCGGCAGCGGACACTACTCTTTCCACCTGCGGGACTTTCCCCGGTTCGTTTTGGGGCGGTTCTGCCGAGCCCTCTTTTGACTCAGCAGACTCTCTATCTGTTAAGAGACGCCACGTACGCACAAGGTTTTTGGTGGTTGCTTTTGTAGGGTCTTGCATAAATTGCTTGTAAGACTCAATGTCTTCAGCGCTAAGACCCTCATCTTGAAGTTCTTGTTCAGCCGATTTTTTGTTCTCGGTATTAGCAATCGCGTCCAGCGCCCTTCTGGCGCCGCGCTCTTCTCTAAAATCGAGAGTTTTATTAAACCACTCACTTGAAGAAGTGCCCGGTGTAAAAACATCAAGCACATCAAAATCATCAGGCTGCTCAGGAGACTGTAAAGAATCCTTCTCTTTAGCCACAACCTGTTGAATTGCTTCCACCGCTTCCGGTGTTTCTTTCAAATAAGTGTCCAGCTCTTGCAAGGGCTTGAAGTTGTCGCGTTCTTGTTCAAAAGAAGCTCTATCCTTATCTCTAAGGCTTTGCATCTCTTTATAAGATTTTGCGAGGTTTTCTTTGCCCTCATCATTGTCTTTGAACTTTCCTTCAATCAACCACCGTGCTTCTTCTTCAACGGTAGGTGGTTCTTCTGAAGTTTTCACCTCTGGTTGAGGTTCAGATGCCGGCTCATCTGAGGGCTCTGATTCTTCCGGAGATTCCGGCTCTGTATCAGGCTCTTTTTCAGCAGGCTCTTGTTGTTCCTCTGGAGGGCCTTCCATTTGAGCGTTAAAATCATCTAACGCCCCCATGAGGGTTTCTCCACCTTCTGGTTCAGCTTCTTTTGTCTCTTTTTCGTCGCTCATTGTTCGGTGCTCCTGTCCTTATGAGTTATTCCGTCATGCGGAAGCTCGGTTTTCTGAGTTAACCGTATTCATCAAGGTGTCAATATCCTGCGCCGCTTGGCGCGTTTTATCTCTTTGCCTTGACTCTTCAAGTTTCGCATTAGCCTTAACATTGTTAATCGCCTGAGCTACTGGCTTGGTGGCTTCTGCTATTTCTGCACGCATATTCGCGTGGAAAACTTCTCTTTCTCGTGTTTGCAGGTCTCCGCTCAACTTCTTCACCTGTTCTCCAAGTTGTTGAACCTGTTGTGACAGCTGAGCGATTTCACCATGGCGCTGAACAAGACCAATCTTGTCAACATCGCCCTGAAGGTTCATAATCACTTCAGTCCTGTCATAAATACCTGCGTTCATGAGAGCTAAATCTTTTTGTAGTTCAGCCATTGGTGCTTTAGCGCGTGTAGAGCCAATAACCACTCTAACGTCCATGTCAGCTGAAATCATATCGTACATTCTTTGCACCGAACCAGACTTGTCTTTCACAAGCTGGTTCATAGTTACATTTTGCTGTTCACCCTGTTCGTTAACCAGTCGTATCACCCTTTGTTGATTATACACAAAAGGAATCCACTCTTTAACAACTCGTCCCGCTTGTGTTAGCATATCAAACAGCGGCATTATCTTCCAATTCTGTTTTCTGGCAACAGCCTCATCAACCAGCTGTGCCTCACCCACTGTTCCCGGTGATTCTGCAGCATAGCCCTGTAGATACTTATAAGCCCCAAAAACCTGTTCGATGTCAAGCTCATATCTAGATTTTTCATTGTAAAGCTGTGAGCTGACCGCTGGAGGTGAGAACTCTTTAATTTTACCTTGCGCCAAAGCTCCGGGGTTAGCACGAACAATAGCATTTGGGACAGCCCACTTCGCCAGCTCGTTGGGGTCAATAGCACCGTCTTCTACAACCAGTTTGAAGTTTGACGTTGCTGTGGTGTGAGCAATAAGAAGAGCCTCTGTCCTGTTTAGCATTCTTTGTGGGCTTTTAGCATGTCTCACATCCCCAGAAGGATATGGTGTCCCAGAGTGCTCGTTGCAAGATGGGATAATTGGGTATCTTGTAATGGGTAGCACATTGTCGTACCCCATTTTATCTCCAAACACACAAGACTCCCTCACGCGCGTCTCGTAAGATAGTGTTTCTTGGATAACACCGTCTTTGAGAAACTCGTCATATTGTGGGTCTTTTGTGAGCTCTATATATCCTTCTCGGTCAAATATTTGCGTATTACCGGTTAATGTCTCCGTTATCACGGCTATAGGTACGCTTACCTTTGTCCACCTTATGTATTTTCTTATTTTAGGCTGATGGTCTTCCGGCATGTCTGCTCTAGTAAGAACTTGGTCTCTAGCGTATTTGTCAGAGCCGGTTTCTGATAACAGATAATCTTCTTCAGCGTCCTCAATTAAATCCGCGTACTGTGGGAAGGCTTCCTGCAGGTGGTGCTTTGTGTGGAGGTCGGAATATATAATCGAGGACGCATCAGAAAAGTCTGGCAACGCTGAGTTGGGGTCTCCCAACACAGCTTCTGGTCGGATATATTTTAACCGGAGAGCACCAAGTCCGTTGTCGGCGTGCCAATCCGGATATACATATAGATATGATAACCCCTTGATAATAAAGGACTTAGCACAGTTCCTAAACTGGACATCGCCCTTTGAATCATACCAAATTTTATCAAAAAGAGCATTGTAGACGTATGCTAACTCATTGTCCAGCTTCCCCACTGGGCTGATGTCCCACTCTGGGGAACTAGCAGCAACATTTGACAAAACCTGTTCAACGGCTGGTCTAATCTTGTTGTTAGACTCTGGGGGCTGCCCAACAGAGACAAGATACTCTTTTTGCTTTTCGGTAAGCTGGTTGCCTAAATAAAAGGCTTCATCCTCAGCCATCTGATAAAGGTGGTCAGCGGAAGACGAGTTATACAAAACGTATTCATTCCGTACGTCGCCAGCGTCTAAGCTGGGTAATTGTAGTTGTTTTGGATTTATTCTTTTTGCCATAAAAAAAGCCATTCTTCCGCCTTACGACGAAAAAAATGGCATTTGAAGTGTCGCCTATGTCCTAAATTAGATTAGTCCAGAGGAATTTTCTCCTGCTTAATTATCTTCTTGACGAAACCTTGAACAAAGTGCAAAGTTATTGAACCGGTAAATCTTTTTTCGGCATAATCACGCAGTATGTCCAAGATACGTCCTAAAATGCTCTAAGTTCCTGTTAATCTTACAATTATATTGACGACAAAATCAAGCATAAATTAATTGTCCTGTTTGCCAGTCTGAGCCTACCAAAGGAGAGGGCTCTTCCCACTCACCTTTTTCGTTTCGTTCTAGCTCTGGTGCCCACATATCGTCGGTTGCCCACCGAAGAGCATCCAAAGTATCTTTCTTGTGTTTTCCAATCTCCGTAAAAGAGAGCAGCTCCTGCTCCAGCTCGTATTGCTTCTCTCTTAGGTATATTGCCTTAGATGCGAACATTGGTTGCATTTGTTTAATTCTATAATATTTGGTTTTAATAGCTTTTTTAGGGTTGATGTTAAGAAACCGACCAGACTCCTTGGACTTTCTAATGATATAGTCCGAAAGCATAACATGGCCTGTTTCCTCTATATTAATACATCTGGGGTGATACTCGTCAGCGAGCTCGAAAATCTTATCGGCGCCGTCCATGGGTGTGACCTGTCCTCTGAAATAATCCACAACATATATATTATGCTTGTTGTCAACCGCTACAACCATAATAACCGTGTAATCTGCTTTCACGTTTTCTGATGATGCTGGGTCAACCCCAATGAACACATTAACCGGGAACCGCGTTTTCTCTCCCTTGTCATTTTTCACCAAGAACGACTGCCCTGACTCCCACGCATAAAAACCATTCCAATATTGAATGTCGGACTTCTTGAACACTCTGAACGAATCGTCCATGGGGATGTTTTGATATTCTTGATAGAAATAAGCAACGTCTCCCTCAGAAATTAGCCGGTCTCTTTCTCTAGATAACCAACTATGTGGTCTTCTGTCGGGCCATAGCACCTGCGTCTCGCCCTTTTTGTTTAGCACCTCTTTGCCACTAGCGATAAACTCTCCTTCTTTTCTGTCTTGGAGGATTGCCTGATAGAACATGTTCTGCCATCCGCCTGCTTTTTTCGTTCCGTCCCTGTGGTATGCCTTAGAACCGGCTGTTCTGTTCAAGTATGACTCTTCGTCGACAATGGTGCCGATATTGATTAGTCGAGCAGAGTCTGAACCCGGTATAACCGCGGCGTTTAGCCAGCGTCGAAACTTATCTCTCTGTCCGGTGGTAAGAGTGTTGGCTTCTCCCTCTCCATCGTCAATAATGGTCAGTGTTGGTCTATATGCACCGTATTTCAAGCCACGAACCTTCTGTCCACTACCACGAACCAGCAGTTTGCAGGTAAATGAGGGTGTTCCGTCCGCTTTAAAGGCTCCTATGATTTCTTTTTCCTCTTTTCCCCAAATTTCTCCCTTTCTGTCTCCAAAAAATATTCTCAATTTTTCATTGTGCTCAATTTCGTTCCCGATTGCCTCAAGATTGTACTTTGACTGTGTTTCAGACTCCGATATAAGCAAAACAAACTTCTCCGCACCGAACAAAATCTGGTGCAACGGGTAAACAAGGTTAATAAGCGTGCTTTTCCCGTGACCACGTGGTGCAGCCACCGCAAGCTTGTCGCCCTTTTTAAGATTGTTCAGGGCGTCAACAATTTCCCGGTGAAAATCAGGTGTCTTGGAGCGAATGTGGTAATTCATGGGCTGAGTGTTATCGCCCAATATGAATTTCGCGAAAAAAATGGGGTCAATCGCCATCCTCCTAAGCAAAACATTTTTCTCTTTGTTTGTAAAGCCCATTAAGCAACTCCCGTCTGACCCGCAGAATCCTGTAACGCGGTGTTAAGAATCCTGAGAGTATCAATCTCTTCCAGCATGTTTCTTACCAAGTCAGCAACCTCCCCGTCGAGGTAGTAAGTGTTCCCATCCAAAATAATGAGCCCCCTTCTTTGCTCATCCAATTCAACTATAAACTCATTTTTTGGAATTTCGAGCTTTGACATTCTCCTCTGCCTCTTTTATCAACATAGAGCCCTGCCGGCTGGAGAACAATTTTTTTGCCTCGGCGAGCATTTTCCTGTCGTCCTCGCTTTTGTGAAGCATAAGTACTGTCTGTGTTTCCTCTTGGTGTTGTTTGTCGTTATGTCCACGCAGGTCACTTACCTTGTTCAAGGCATTCAGCCGGACACTGTGGGGCACGTCCCCGTCTTCTACAAATTGTCGGTACTTTAGAGCAACATATTCGTCGTCTATCCCTATATCGTCAAACTGCTCTTTCATTAATTTACTCATGTATTCCTTTGCGAATTTTTTCTTGAGGATGCTATAACCCCTCTGAAGGGCTTGGTTCTCATTGTTATCGCTGTAAGCCATTTTGTAGGCGGTAATGATGCTCTCTGAGTCCCAGAGGATTTTTCCTTTATAGTTTGTCGGTTCACCCACTTTTGTAAGGTAGTCAAGAAATATCTTTTGAAGAGTAGTGGGTCTCGTATTTTTAACCGGATTGTAGGACGCATCTTTGCGCCTGTCTTTTGCGTAGTTTTTTGTTTTATAGGCATAGATGTGTTTCTTGGTTATGGTTGTATCGCCATACCCAGTCCTAATAAAAATAAGAGGCTTAACACGATTACCCGTCCAAACCTTTCTGTCCCTGACTTTAAGCACCTTGTCATCAGAAGTGAGTATCCAATCGCCAATATCTGCATTTCGCCAGTCAGCCCTAAAATCTACTTTTTTGTTAATCGCGTCTTGTTTCTCATATACCTCAAACTTCCTGCCGTGACATGTAACAAGCATTGCTAAAACTTAACTGTAAAATAATTTTGAGTCAAGATGTATCCTGACATGACTTTTTTACGGTTTTTGCGTGTTTTTGTTTCTTTCTTTATTCTTCTCTTTTCTTACTATACCTAAACCTATACCTATATATAGTACCGTTTAGGTAACCGTTAGGTAAACCGTTTGCTAAACCGTTTAGGTAACCGTTTCGGTAACCGTTTCCAAACCTAGTATAATCATGCGTATTCGTTTCTAACATATCTAAACTGGGCTAAAACTGTGTAGAAAATGGGTGTTTGGCTCTCCCCTGCGACCCACCCCCCATGTCGGCTCGGGTCGGCTCCCTCATCCCGTTGAGTGCGAAAGGTGCACCAGTTGACCCCCTCACAGCGCCGTCGAAACCACTCGAAGTCACCGGCGCTAACTGTCTATATTAATGTACTTAACACATGTGACAAGGTAATAACTTGTTCAAAACAAGGTAATAACTTGTTCTTACCTTGTTCTCTCCTTATATTGGGGTAGCGCTCGAGGGTAGAGCGTGACAAGGTAAAAACAAGGTAAAAACAAGTTAATAACAAGGAGTTAATCATGAGACT